>Ga0325405_1006464_pt1 | contig 11839 bp, 5 predicted proteins | sample PopdelMetagenome_21_FD_205663 | JGI IMG/M metagenome (GOLD analysis project Ga0325405, IMG submission 205663) | Populus deltoides microbial communities from Bellville, Georgia, United States - Xylem-Control-R2 | ecosystem: Host-associated > Plants > Phyllosphere > Stem > Wood/Secondary xylem...
CCTATGTGTAGACAAGTCAGGTATCTAGGAAAAGAGGCTGTCTATCCCAGTCCCTCCTCTGTATGCGAGGAGAGAGGAGGTTCAATTGGCTTTCAATAAAGAAGCCCTGCTGGTAATTTAGAAAAGAGACAGAAAGAAGAGGAGAGGTTTTGAAGAATAGAACTTGTGGGCAAACATACCACATGTTCAAATGATAGAAGTCGACAACATCATCCAGCGTCAATAACATAAGCAAGAGACAGGAAATATCTTGTAAAAAACTGAGGCAGTTTCCTTTGAATTTCACATCCCATAAAGCCTATTTATTTAAGCCACGAACATTTTGTATTATACAGGTAGCAGGATTAACAATTCAAAATATATAGGTTTCGGGTTCAAATCCCATTCAACACACGTTGCCCTTTGTATAATCATTCTTGAGGCATTGTAAAATAGCTTAATTAAACTCTGAAGTTAATTTTTTTTAGTCATATAGTAATAGAATTTAAGAATTTGAATCTCATTATATTTATTTATTTTTAATTAAATTAAAAAAAATGCAAAGAACTTCAGTGTGTTAAAGAGTAATAACTTTTGGGTTTCTTGAGAAACCTCCCTCCCCATGTTCAATGATCAAATATGAAACATGTATTAATCTGGAAGGTGTAACTCAACTTATCAGGTTTTATATTTGTTCTTTAGAGATCACCAATTTGAGTTTCACAAATCTCAGGACCACTAGAGGCTTATATAGTCGTTAACTTCAGGGCCCGTTGGATAAATAGTCGAGATGCCTGCAAACTGGTCCGGACACCTATGCATGTTAATAAAAAAAAAAAAATATGAAACATATATCTATATCTAAATCAAGAAACTAGTATTGCATTTTTTCAAAAATCTGTTTTAATTGATGGGAGAGTAGGTACAATGGATGAGTCAGAAGGTGAATTAAGATTAGAACACCGTTAAGAGCCAGTTGCCATGTTAGCAGACAAAAGATCAGGAATTAGTGATATCTAAAGAAGTGGTTTAATCAAAAAACATTGTTTCGTTGCTAAATATAATAAAACATAACATGCAAACGTACTGCAGCTACTGAACATAAACCAACAACTGAATGGTGCTGGCTAGCTAACAACGAGGAGGGATATGCTTCTGAATTCTCTTGCTACGTCTGTCATTGTTGGCCTATCTTCTGCTTCCTCGCTCATGCAACTAAGAGCAAGTTTTGCAATAGCTTGCAGTTGTTGCTCCTCGATATCTCTTCTCTCGAAATTGCTGCAGGTGGTACAATCTCAATCATTTGTTGATTGTCGATAAGATCATAGACACGATCTCGTAAGAAATGAAACTCAGTACCAGCTTCACAATAAAACCATTTTCGCGCGCCTTGTCAAAACCTGGAGTAGAAACATACCAAAACTGAAAGCATCAAACTTCTCAGTTATGCCACCTGTAGCAAAACATTCAGGTGCCAAGCAACCCATCTTCCCACGAAGGATGTTGGAGTGAAAATTAGTGTGATAAGAGTTTATGAAAACAAAATTAAAGAACAAGAATAATGTTTGAGAGGAAGAAATGTTTCATATTAAGTGTTTTTTCATTAAATTTTTTTTTGTTGCGTTTATGTTGTATATTTTTTATTACAAGTTTATTTATAAATTTAAAATTTTATACAATCAAAAATTAAATTAATGAAAGGAAAATCTATTTTGAGCAGGAAAAGTAATTTTACCGACTTAATTATTTGACGGTTTATAAAATAATTGGCCGGTTCATTTAATTTAACCAGTAGATCAGTTTCTCTGTTTTTTAAAAAACCTAGAAATCTAGTTTATTATCAACAAAAGAAATCTTCTACGTGGGATTGACTATCAGCAAATACGTATAGCAAGTGAAAAATCTGTCAGTTTGGAAACTCGATCATGATCCGTTATAATGTTTGCAGGTCTGATATATCTCGGTGTTTAACAGGCCTGGAAAGTGCAGTATGGAGATAAGCAAGTGCACTAGCAATATCTGCTTGTGATTTTTATCCTGCATTTCCATGATAATGGCCGAGGCTGTATCTCATTGGCAGAAGAGATACAGTAGGGGAGCGTCTCACTGCCTACAAATTCATACACCAAAATGGGATGTTCAGTCGCCAGGCAGCGTCCTATGAGCTTTAGGACATTGCTGTGCGTGCTCATTTGTGTCCCAGTGACAATGTCAAGGAAAGGTGATCCCTCAAATTCCAGCGATCGTAGCAGGACATTATATTTTTTTAACAGAAACTGGATGGTCTTCCAAATAGCTAGCCTTTGTACGATATGTAATCAACATCTCTCTGTATTATTTGTTCATGGTCATATTTGTTTGTTGCTTTCCTGATCACTCTGGCAGGGAAGGTACAGATAGGATTACACTTGCCATCACAAGAAGTGATAAGCTCCTCCAACAAGATTCTCCCATTCTTCATGAAGTGCGTCTCCTCTTTGGTAATTCTTTTCATCATTTTTAAACATGAAGCCATCTTACCTGCCTAGCAAACCACAAACATATCACCTAGCTAGATACACATGGATGGTTGGTGCTTATCCACTTTTGAACATTAAGATGCGTTTAGTTTGGTTGGTGTCTCATGAGAGAAAATACATAATATATATACATATAACAAAAACAAAAACAAAAACATAAGAGATGGAAATAGAAAAAAAAAAAAAATTAAACCAGAACCGAATGCTTGCCCCTGCCGGTAATAGCCATTTCCTTACCGTACAGCACAACTTATTACAAGGATCATTGATACACATCCTAAGAAATCAGAGAGGGAAAGGAGGACAGCCATCTACACAGTGCAGAAAACTTCCATAAAACCAACTAATTTAAGGACATTAATACTCCATAACAACAAAAACCAAAGAAAAAAGATAGGCAAATATTCAACAATACAAACTTAAATTGATTACGACATTATGTTATTGTGACAATTGGCCCTTTCGGGAGGATCATGTTCTTGTTGATCCCAAGCCACTGATATTACTAGCTAAGAAGTGAAGGCCATGATATCTGGATCTTGTTGGAGCTGAATCATGTCCTTTTCATCTAGGTTCAACCAAGCTTCAATTCCATCACCAGATTTAGTATCATTCAGAATAGTTAATTCTATATTTGGAGGCACAGGACTCACCCATGCAGGCTTTCCCCAGCCAAAGTTAACTTCATACAAGCCCATCCTACACCAGCTTGTGAACCTGAATATATCTACCTCGCTTTTGTTCAATTCTTCAAACATCTCTGCAAAAGAATTAGTCACCATTGAAAACATTTCAGGAATGTTGATGGCCTTTACGCATTCCGAACTGGCTCTTCTCTTAGCATCTCCTATCAAACTCACAAGCTCACTCAACACGAGTTTGCTCTGATTTTTAGCATCGAACCGAGCAATGATAGGCCTGCAAAGGTTTCCACATTGATTATCTAGCGGGACACCAACTTTTCCTCTCAAATTGAAAGGCAGACTCATTGAAGAAGACCTGAGGTATCCATGCTTCTCTTTTGCCACACTAATGAGAGCTTTCCATATAAGTGCTGAGACCACCTCCACACGCGAAGGGTGATGCTTGACTCCAGAATCAGCACCGCTAATTACTTCAGATTTCAGTTTCTCTATTGCTTCCCTGTCAAACCGAAATATTTTCGTGACAGTTTTCTTACTAGCCATGCGAGGTGGAGGTACTGGAAACCTGAGCCTGCCGGAAGGTAAATCTCCTTCCGGGAAGATAAATGGTGAAACGAAGGTTGGAGGAGTAACTTTACTAATCCCTTGATCATGAAAATGAGTTGTAGCCCATGCATTGATAAATCTTGACATGGTCCATCTACCAGCTATCCTGTGCGAATTGAGCACACCGATTGCTAGCCCTCCACACCTGAAAATGTTAACTTGAATAGCTAATAAAGGACTCGTGGCAGATTCTGCTAAAGAAGGAACCAAACGACGAAGCAGCTCATATGGTTTGGGCTCTTGCTGGAGAATTTGAGTGAGGTCTCCATCAGCTTTAGCTTCCAAGAATTCTACCCCGTCATCATTACAATCAACTATGAGTTTGTCTTTGATGAATCTTCCTGCTAGAGGGTAAAAGAGCGTTAAGACTTCTAACAATGATTTCTCTAGCTGCTCAACTAGCTTCTGTGTGTTGATGTTCTCTATTTCATGGTTGGCATTGGTGTAGTAGAAAATATTGGGTACATAATATGGATACTGATCAAGAATCGAAAGTTTCAGAATTTGAAGGTGAGGAGGCGTTTGAACTGATGGCTTGATGAGCTTTCTTGATGTGATTTGAACCTCCATTGTTAACTTTCTGTAGCAATATATAGAGGAACAATGTAATGGGTTGGTGTTTGGACTCTGGGAAAAGGGAAGTTTTAGTTCGAAATTGAAGTCATGAAATCATCGTTTGGAGTATTGCAAAACTGGTGGATATACAGAGATATTTATAGCAGGGTCAGCATGCAGATGTAGAAACGACTGGTAAGGTTTTACTTCCTGTAAATAAATAATAGGTAAAACAAAAGTGTTCGGCTTCGATGATTAAACAGTACTAGAATATTGTACTGCCAATAATAAAATTTTTGTTAAATTTAAAAAAATATAAAAAATATAGAATATATATTAAGTGTCTTAAATCCGGTAGTCAAGTTAAACTCAAAATAGCCTTGGGTGAGGTTGCGAAAGCGGACTTAAAATAGCATTAGGCCCTGCTGCCAGCAGAACCTAATAGCTTTGGGTCCGGCTGCCCAGCTTGACCTAGCAACTCTTGAACTTCTTGGCCACCATACCCAAGGCTCTTGGATTCCTTGGTTGGGAGTATAGAATAATAGGAACGACGACATCTACTTTTTTGAAATTTATTTTCTGTTTCATTCCAGAGATGATTAATAGGTTGGGAGTGTAGAAACATTGCCTTTGCAATACAGTAAAAGGTTATTAAGAAAAATCATTAATACTCCTTAAACGGTTTGGATTCCTTGAGTGGTTTAGGATTTACTATAAATACTATTCCAACATAGTTAAAAAAACTAAGAACTCCTCATTCTTATGGAATATATTATTGTCGATCCACGTTAAATCTTGAGTTCTTTGTAGTTTCATTTCCTATTGCAATATTCATCAATAATTACTACGAATTTTTCACAATAAAAATGCTTTTTTTTTTCTAGGGAAGGAGGGGGGTTTTCAACTCAAAATTTTTAGAATGAAAGGAAATTTTTACCAATACCTACTGGTTAAGGAAAGAAAAGAACGTCTTTGACGAACAACAAGAGGCGTTTAACTAATTACAAGTAAGTAAAAAAGGTTAAGAAGTCCAAAAGCTGTTGAGTCGGGCTGGGCAACGCCATTGGGTGCTGCTAGCCAGTTGCACCTAACGCTATTGGGCCTGCTCGCAGCTAGACCCAACGCTATTGGGTCATGCTGAGAGCAAGACCCCAAGCTATTGGGTCCTGCTGGGATTGGATCATGGTGGGAACAGGACCCGAACCTAACTTTAATAGGTCCTCCTAGGTTGCTAGGTAGGAGGGCCCAATGCTAATGGGTCATGCTGGGTAGGAGGACCCAACGATAATGGGTCATGTTGGGCAGCAAGACCCAACGCTATTGGCTTATGCAGCGTTGGGCCATGCTGGGAAGAGCACCTAACTATATTGGATCCAACTAAGATTGGGTCCTGCTGTTAGTAGAACCCAATGCTATTGGGTCCTGTTGGGATTAGATCCTAGTGACAGCAGGACCCAAACCTAACGCTATTGAGTCCTGCTGGGAAGTAGAGCCCAACGTTATTGGGTCCTGCTAGGATTGGGTCTTGGTGTCAACAAGACCCAAACCTATTGAGTCCTGCTAATAGTCGAGTCCAATGCTATTGCATCATGGTGGGCAGCATGACCCAACACTATTGGATTCTGATAGGATTGGGTTATGTTGACAGCAAACCCACCAGCTTTGGGTCCTGCTGTTAGCAAAACCCAAAGCTATTGGGTATTACTGTCAGAAGGACCCAATGTTATTGGGTTATGCTGGGATTGAGTCCTGCAAGTATTAGGTCCTGGTGGTAGCATGACCCAAACCCAACGCTATTGGGTTTTGCTGCCTCCATGATCCAATAACGTTGGGTCTTGTTGTCTTTCTTTTCTTTTCTCTTATTTAATTTTTTTTAATACAGTAAAGATAAAATAAATTGATGAGACTTTTTTATATTGTACAAAAGTTAGATGATGATAATTTTTTTTATTTAAGGTTGGGTTGAATTTTCTTATTAAAGCATGTTTGTTTTTGCATTTCAAAAATACTTTTCAAAAAATATGAATTTTTGTTTAATTCTTTCTAACTTCAAATTAATATTTTTTTGATGTTTTTGTATTATTTTGATGTGATTGAAAATGGCGTAGGTCCCCGAAACTTTGTTGTCTGGTCGACCCAATAACGTTGGGTCTGGTTGCCCAGTAGGACCCAATAGCGTTGGGTTCAGATTGGAAATATCTTAAAAAGACAAAAAAAAATCAACAGAAAGAAATTGGTTGCTGGTGAATTGATGCCGCTATACTATGCGCTATTTATGGTGCTACTGAAGAAAATACTTTATTTGAAGATGATGATGGTGTAAATATATTCTGTGCTTTTAATCCAACTCAAGGATTTTTACATTTGAAAAAAAAATTATTATTGACCAGCTGCGGAGCGCGGGCCAATATACTAGTTATCATATTATTATGTAATGGTTATTTTTTAAAATATTATTTTTTAAAAAATATATTATGATAATATTTGTTTGATTTTTTCAAATTGATCCCACCAATTTATTTCCTCTTTATAGTATGAAAAAAAAAATCAATAAGAGAAAAGAAAGACAGCAGAACCAACGCTATTTGGTTCTGCTGCCTCCATGACCTAATAGCATTGGTCCTCCTACCTTTCTTTTCTCTTATTTAATTTTTTTTCATACAGTAAAGAAATAAATTGATGAGACTATTTTTATATTGTACAAAAGTAGGGTGATGATAATTTTTTCATTTGAGTTTGGGTTGAATTTGTTATTATAGCATGTTTGTTTTTGTATTTCAAAAATACTTTTCAAAAAATCTAAATTTTTTTTTCTTACTTCATATTTTTTGATGTTTTTGTATTACTTTGATGTGATTGAAAATGGCATAGGTCCCCAAAACTTCGTTACTCGGCCGATCCAATAGCGTTGGGTCCAAATTGGAAATATCTTAAAAGGGAAACAAATTCAAGGGAAGGAAATTAGTTGCTAGTGTATTGGGTGCTGCTCTATTATGCATTATTCATGATGCTAATGTAGAAAATACTTTATTTGAAGATGGTGATGGTGTAAATACTTTCTGTACTTTTAATCCAACTCAAGCATTTTTATATTTGAAAAAAATTGTTATTGACCCGTTGTGAAGCACGGCCCAATATGCTAGTTATCATATTATTACGTAAGGGTTATTTTTTAAAATGTTTTTTTTTAAAAAATATATTGAGATAATATTTTTTTATTTATTAAAACTAAATAAAAGAAAAGAAACTTTGCAGCCAGACCCAACAACACAACGTTGTTTGGTCTGGCTGCAAAGCCAGACCCAACAGGCTCCGCAGAAAGAGCCACATTTTAATATCAAAAATCATTTTTAAACTCAAAATCTTGAGTTTTAATTTTTCAGTATGAAATTTTTAACCTTTTATATAAACACTAAAATCTAGTGAATCATGGGTTTAAGAATAGGAGGCTATAAATCTTTCATATCAAAGTGTATCCTTTTCTCTTCCTATGATTTTTTTTTAAAAAAAAAAACAGAGAGAGGGATATTTCTTGTTAATAAAAAGAAGTTAGCCACGTAGATTGTGGCTAGCCAAGATAAGGCACAACTCATGATGAAACATGAGAGAATTGCATTTGTAGAGGCTAAAAACCAGATAATAGTAACCTATATTTCTTAGAATTTTTTATATATATAATAATCAAAGTTTTACTAAATGCTCAGAAGACCATTAAGTCAATGGAATTCTAAATAGAATACAATGATAAAAACCATCAAGCAATACATAAAAAGTAAGAATATCTGTCACTAACAAATTAAACTTAGGTGTTAATAAAGTTGAATAGAAAATCATGCTTGTTGATATAAGGCTATGCATTACGAGAAAGTCTCATGCATCACCACCTTTGGTGAATCCTGCAACAATCCAAGAGAATGGTCTCCCACATTGCTATGCTCAAGTGTTCATAGCAGAAACCACAGATCATGATTTCTTCTGGTTCTTTCCTTTTTCCTGTACTTCTCTGGATATAAGGCGACTACAGCACCACGTAATGTGATATTCCTTAAGCATGACATGGAAATCCAATTGAGATCAAGTTGTTTCCTCTAGATGGGACATATATGCTGAAAGCCTTTGAATCTTGATTCCGTAATTTAATGCTTTGGATCATAAATTAGCAAATGCCCACCACTGCAGAATGGGGGCCGAGTGATCAGAGGTGGAAAATTAAACATCTCTCATGCAATTCCAATCATTTCATGAAATCATCTCCTCAGTAGTCGATTGTATCATTATGATTGTCCAACTACTTTATGAACAACGTTTACATTGAGCAAGGTGCCCAATTAATTCTTCATCAATACGTTTGATGCAGGGCATCGTTGGCATTGACCTACCGCTTTTAAATTGTTTGATGGAACCCGGCTGGACTGTCAGAAAGCCATTGCTGCATGAAGATGGGTAGGTAAGATATATGGCTATGATCTCTTAAATGATTTAAAATATGTTAATATTAAAATTTTATTGGTTAATTTTAAAAAATATTTTTTTATTTAATAACCGTATATTTGATGAATGTGTGATCTATAAAGAGTTTATTTAAAAAATTAATATTCTCTTTGTCCCATAACTATTTGTTTTATTGCTCCATAAATATATATGAAATATAATTGAGGGTTAGAAAAGAAACACGGTTTTCTTCATCAATTTACATTCATAACTTATTCTCTCAAAGAGTTTGCTATGAATCCAAGTACACAGTACTCTTTAATAATTTGAATGTGAAAACCATAAAGTTTTAAAATTAAGGGCATTATAATTTATATATTTTTTATTGTGTTTTTGTTTACGTACAATCTAAAGAATTGAATTGCTTATATGTAGTATAGAGTACTTTTAAGTTCCGAAATTCATATTTTCTATTTAATGATTATTACTTCTTCTAATTTCTTATGAACCCTAGATTTTAAACGAGAAATTTTATTTTATTCTTCCAATTTCTATTATTAAAATTTATATATGAATGTTTTCTGGAGAATATCATCATTTATATTTCCATAACTGATGATGAATTAAGTTTGAGTATTGTTTTGTGTAAGTGCTTGAATCCGTCTATGTGATCAGCTCAAAGAGATTTTATTATGAAGAAGTAGTCATGTATGTACGTGGTTGGTTCATCACTTCATATGATTCAGTGTATGTTTTAAAGGGTACTGGCATTAATTGTATTGCTATTAATGCAAGATTTATATGATTTATTTGTTAATAAATATGCCATGTAATCAATTAGGTAGTTAAATGTATGTAGTATTGATTTTTATATATGTAGAATATTTATTATTAATAAAAGATTTTTTTTCTTTAATATTTATTAATATTTGATTAATAAATTTAATGTTTAATTAATGAATCCAGAGTAAAAATAAAGTCAATGGTATAAAAGAAATTATAGAGTTGTTATAATTATGAGATTTTTATTACATCAAAACATTGTTCCTAAATATTCCTTATCAATGTTCTATTAAGATTGGACATTAATTAAAGTTGTTGAAACCGGTGCATATTATGTTTATTTTTTTATGAAAGAAAGCATGTGCTCTCATAAACTGAGATATGATGGATACCTGGAACTAATATGCAGGTGTTTATCAGATGCCATGTACACTAAACTGACTCATAAGATAATTTTATATAAAGATCAGATCATTTATATCTATGAAAAGACTTTCATGATAGTTGTGTAAATTATCCTTAAACTTGATATCACTAAATTATCTTATTTAGAGAATGTTATGCTTTGATTCTGACCAACCACATGTTGTCCTAATTGTCACAACTCGATTTTTGAATTTATGACCGACACATAGGCAAGGTCTCCTCTCAGGTTTCCATACCTATGCAAACCCAAGCTTACATATAAAATTTTTCACCTATATAAACAAAATAGAGATCTATGCAACATGATAATATAACTAATTCCCTAATAGAAATTGATTATCGTACTACAAGAGTTAATATAAATATCTTAGTTGCTGAATCCATGAGAACTTGGTAAATATTTTAATAACCATTAAAATTTTAAATTCATGTGAGTTAATAGTCAGTATTTTAGTATAAATGTTGGACCTATAAGTAGGCTGATATTTAAATATCAGGAATTGACTAGAAAATTCTTAAAATTATTTTGAATATTCACCAATTTTAATTTGGGATATTTTTCACCATAATATACGAGTTCTGGAAAACCCTTTCGCTTTTCAGGATAGGTAAACCCTATCAGAGCACCTATATGAATCTTTTCACAAGAATTCATTTGGATACATGAGCCTATAATAAATTCAAAAGACTAGATTTATTCACATGAGTGAATCTTTATCTTAAGTCATAGACATACTACCAGTTAGAAACCCATCAAAACTTTCAAACCACATTTAAACCACACAATACAGTCTACCTCAAGTAGAGTGTGTTAAGAGTGTTAATACATTCCTTAGCTACAACCAGTTATTTACCCTTAAATTTTTTTATTAAAAACTAGTACACCAGGATTTTCTAACAATTCTATACCAAATAATTAGGTGGTGACTTTCTAAACCCGACACCTCACACCAACGTGCAACAATATAAACATTTATATTTCACGTAAAAATAAGTAAATTACTATTGAATTGAAGTCATTGTAGCAATCACCCTCTATTACTATTTCACTTATGTTTCTCTTCTTAAAATTTATGCATTGGCATTATCAGGTTCAGGTTGGTTAATTGTTCGTGATTTTTGCACCAATCTCCCTGATGCGTTCATCTATACCTCACTCATGAGAGACATCTTTCCTTCTTTTTATTATTGGTTCATCGGTAAACGATACTATAAATTCCTTAATAGTATATTTAAAATCATCTAAATTTAATTCAATTAAGATGTTTTAATAAAATCTCATATTTAAAATTATTTTAAGTATCAAGAATTGAGCTTTAAATGAAATCCAATCTCTAAAAATAAAAATAATATAAAAATAAATTAGGTATAACTCCTCTATTTATTATACTAAAATAAAAGTTAATGTTAAAACTAATTTTCATAAAATTAGAAAAATAATTTTTTTATTTTTCTGAATTGATCCAGATTAACTCGTATAACTCAAAACCCGACTTCTTGATTGGTCAACCCCCGAGTCATAGGCTGAATATGCACCATTATTAAAACCTCAACTTCACAGTCACCAAAACACTCTTCTTTTCTCTTCCCGTCATATTGTTTGTCCTCGATTTTATGGCTTGTGTAGTCTTGAAAAAATAAGGCCTTGGACAAAAAAATATTTAGATACGATATTTTGGGTTATTTATGGTGTTAGCAGTTAAGGTGATAAGGATAATATAGAAAATAAATTAAATTAAATTTAGTGTTTCAAATATATAATTTCAATTTATTTATTAATTAAATTCAAATTTAATACTATAATTAAATTCAATTACAATAAAATTAGTTTCAAACAACCTGAAAATAAAACCATTAAATTCTACATCAAATAATCATTAAGTGATATTGAAAAAA
>Ga0325405_1006468_pt1 | contig 11839 bp, 7 predicted proteins | sample PopdelMetagenome_21_FD_205663 | JGI IMG/M metagenome (GOLD analysis project Ga0325405, IMG submission 205663) | Populus deltoides microbial communities from Bellville, Georgia, United States - Xylem-Control-R2 | ecosystem: Host-associated > Plants > Phyllosphere > Stem > Wood/Secondary xylem...
AATACAGGTCATCAATTATAAGCCAACAAGTCATGGCGTCAACGCCGGAAGTCGGTCCATGCGGGTGGCCTTTAAAATACGTCCGTTCCACTGCCTCCACACGGCCATCACCAAACCAGACTCCAAAAGAAAAAAGAAAAAAGAAAAAAGAAAAAAATGGTTCCCTTCTTTCTCTTCCTTGCTTTCCTTCTGCTATCAAATCCTTCACCATCAACATCCCAACGACAACAAAACATGACATCTTTCTCCTCCTCAGACTCTCCATGGCTTCCGATGCAAAATAAAATCCTCCTTTCTCCCAACTCCACCTTCGCAGCCGGCTTTTACCCTGTGGACAATTCTTCAAACCACTTCAATTTCTCAATTTGGTATTACAAATTGCCAAGAAACATCACTACTACTGTGTGGTCTGCTAATAAGCACGATTCTCCACTCTCTACCAACGCTTCTCTTGTTATCACAGCGACTAGCGAGCTACGTTTAACCGATTCTTCAAGCAGATCAAACTTGTGGCCTGGCGCCCCTAAGTCAACAAATTCTAACTCAACCAGACTTGTTTTAAATGAAGATGGGAGTCTTGTCTATGACAAGTGGAAGAGTTTTACTTTTCCTACTGATACTTTCTTGCCCGACCAGGATATAAATGGCACTGAACTTGTCTCACAAAATGGTAAGTTCAGGTTCTTGAATTCTTCTTCTTTGTCTTTTAATTACTCTGATAATTACTGGACCTCCGGTAACGTGTTAACACAACTAAAAAGCGATGGGAGTGTGAATCAAGGAAATGGTGTTTCAATCATTTCTGCTGATTTCGGGGTTGCTAGGATGCGGAGGTTGACTCTTGACAATGATGGAAATCTAAGGGTTTACAGTTATGATGAAAGCCTTGGCCAATGGTTTATTGCTTGGCAAGCACTGCAAGAATCGTGTAAAGTTCACGGGCTTTGTGGGCCTAATGCTATCTGCTTGACAGACGGCTCAAATTCCATGTCCTGCGTGTGCCCCCCTGGATTCAGGCAAAGTTCTACAAGTCGAGATGCATGTGAGAGGAAAAGGAAACTCACTAGCAACACCAAGTTTGTTCAGCTTGATTATGTCAATTTCACTGGTGGATCAAATCAGACAAGTCTCAATGTCAGAAATCTAACAACTTGTAGAGCAAACTGCTTGGCTCATCCTAATTGTCTTGGTTTTATGTTCAAGTATGACGGTCAAGGTTACTGTGTGCTTCAGCTTGACAGACTATTATATGGGTACTGGTCTCCAGGGACTGAAGTTGTCATGTTCTTGCGTGTGGATATTTCTGAAACAGATGAAACAAATTTCACTGGTATGACTCGTGTGCTGGACACCACATGTCCTGTTCGTATAAGCCTTCCTTTCCCTCCTCAAGAATCCAACACCACAACCAGAAATATTGCAATAATATGTACGTTATTTGCTGCGGAGCTGATTTCCGGGATTCTTTTCTTTTGGGCTTTTTTGAAGAAATACATCAAGTATAGAGACATGGCTCAGACTTTAGGCCTTGAATTCCTGCCTGCTGGTGGACCTAAAAGGTTCACATATGCAGAGCTCAAAGCAGCAACAAATGACTTCTCCAATGCTATAGGAAAAGGTGGATTTGGTGATGTTTATAGAGGAGAGCTGCCTGATAAACGAATTGTTGCAGTCAAGTGCCTGAAACATGTCACTGGAGGGGATGCTGAGTTTTGGGCAGAGGTTACAATTATTGCTAGGATGCACCATCTTAATCTCGTCAGGCTTTGGGGCTTTTGTGCGGAGAAAGGCCAAAGGATTCTAGTTTATGAGTATGTGCCTAATGGTTCTCTTGACAGGTACCTGTTCCCTGCGGGTCGGGTAGCATCTCCAGGGACCGAGGTTGAGATGGGTCTGGTGGCTATTGATGGGCGCAAACCGATGCTTGATTGGGGGATCCGATATAGGATTGCACTTGGTGTAGCTAGAGCAATCGCATACTTGCATGAAGAGTGTTTGGAGTGGGTGTTGCATTGTGATATTAAGCCGGAAAATATACTTTTAGGTGATGATTTTTGCCCAAAGATCTCAGATTTTGGGTTGGCCAAGTTGAGGAAAAAAGAAGATGTGGTGAGCATGTCTCGAATCAGGGGTACTCGTGGGTACATGGCACCAGAATGGATTAAGAGTGATCCAATCACTCCCAAGGCTGATGTCTACAGTTTCGGGATGGTGTTGCTAGAAATCGTAACTGGGTCTAGAAATTTCGAGACTCAAGGTTCTTTGATGGATAGTGAGGATTGGTATTTTCCTAGGTGGGCATTTGACAAAGTGTTCAAGGAAATGAAGGTAGAGGACATTTTGGACCGCCAGATTAAGCACTGTTATGATGGTAGAGTGCATTTTGATATGGTAGATAGGATGGTGAAGACAGCAATGTGGTGCCTTCAGGATAGGCCAGACATGAGGCCGTCAATGGGAAAGGTTGCTAAGATGCTCGAAGGAACCGTGGAAATCACTGAACCAACGAAGCCTACCATCTTCTTCCTAGAAGATTAATGTATTAATGATTGATCCAAGCTTCTGAATTTGTTAATGCGGTTTATATTTGTCCTCTTTGCTCTGTGTTCTAGTTGTGTATAGTTATAAAGTAGTAACGCCGTATGACTATTAAGCAGTCCAGACTGATGTACAGGATAACAGGCCTTTACATCTGTAATTTGTTTCCTTTTTCCCTTTTCCTTTTGGCTTTCATCAAGCTTTTGTGATGATGGGCATGGAGAATTATGCCTTTTTTTGGATTCATATAGATGAGTAAAAATTGCAGAAAGTGAATAGTCGGTCTGGTTTCTTTTGTTTGGCCAACAAAATACTACTTGATAAATGAGAAACAGTGAAGGGAGAACAAGAAAGCTAGACTGTCGAGTTATTTCTGGCCTCATGAATAATTTCCTTCACAGATTGAAGGGAAAGATTAGGAAGGACTCTAGACAGAACCAACAAAACATGTCATTCCCAGATACATTTCTAAATAAAATACACTTTAAAAAACAATTATAATCAGACTTCCAGACATATCCTTCCTAACCATTCTTCTCGGAACCGTAGCAAACAAAAACGAGGTCTTGACTGTTTTGTGATTTATTATTTCAATTAGGGATATCCGTGTAATTACGCTTACAAGAGTGCTCACAAGTGCAATTATGGTGGACGATAAAAAGGGCAAAAAAAAGAAGAAAATTGAAACGTGTCACTACACTATTCGTTAGGGCGTCGTCACTCTTCCATTGCTCTGCGAGCACGTGCCTTGCAACATGGCTAACCGCGAATTACAGCTCAGAAAACGGAAATGACACTTCGATAGTATTTCCAGCCTGTCTGACAGTGATTTAGATATTATTTTTTTAAAAGTAGTTTTTATTTAAAAATATATTAAAATAATATATTTTAATTTTAATTTCATTAAAAAATACTAAAAAAATATTAATTTAAATATAAAAAAATTCAAAAAAAATTAAAAATTAAAACCACGGTACAAACAGACCTTATGTGTTTTATGTTGTCATTGGTATTGTTTTTTAAAATATGTTTTTAACTAATTTTTTTTTTATTATTTTCACTTTAAAATTATTTAAAGACACCTGAAATTTATGTTGTCATTGGTATTGTTTTTAAAAAATATTTTTATTAAAAATATAAGATATTATTTTTAAAGCATTTTTATTTACAAATATATTAAGATAATATATTTATATTTTTAAAATTTCTAATATTAATATATTAAAAAGATCAAAAAATTATTAATTTAAAGCTAAAAAATTAAAAATATTTCAAAAACATGGTAAGGTTATAATGCAAGACGAGGCCTTCATGTGTTTGATATTGTTGTTGATATTAATTTCAAAACAATTACATGAAAAATCAAAATAATTTAATGATAAATTTTTTGTAGAAAATAACTTGGATGTAAAGTTGATAATACCTCAATAATTTGATAGTATATTTGATTTTAATTTACCAAAAAAAAAACAATTATCTTAAAACTCAACACAAACTAATATATAAATGGTTTGGAGATATAAAATAAATACTGTAAATGATAAATTAAGGATCTTTTGAAAAAGAAAAAAAACTAATTGCTCGTACCGTTAGATGAAAATTTTATATAAAATATTTATTATATAGTATTGTTCATAAATTAATTAACCGGCATCATTATCGAAACAATTATAACAATACAGATATCAAAAATGTACCCATAGAGAAGCTGGCTAAAAATCTTATATAGACAGTCCTTGCTCATACATTTCATTCCTGGAAGAGCACAGATTCATCTCTACTCAATCGAAATCAAGCTTAGAATACATGTGAGGCAGTGCTCATTCGAGGTAAATCGTCACTAAGCCGTAGAAAGTAAAAAAACCAAAAAAACCTTTTGTGAAATGATATACGCTTTGACATTTAAGTTATTATTTGAATTTATGTGACCAAGCAGGTAGAAAATTAAAATATTAAAATATGTGATTTTTATGTGGAGAAAATAGATAACAAGTGTGCAGTGTTCTTCATATCAAATCTCTTCTTCTTTTTTTCAAAACTTGAAAATATATAATCATGGAAAATATTTTATGTAGCTTACCATGAAAAGTGATAATTTTCTTAATAATCTCATTGGATATCTGTATCTAAAATTGAGAGGAAATAAAATAGAAAAAAAAAAGAGAAAAAAGAAGAGCTCAAATGAGCCAAAATAGCTTGGTTGGGTGATGGCCAACCGAGCTTTATCATTTATCATTTATTATTATTAATTTGGATCATCAAACTAAACTTGTCATCTTAACTCATAGTTTTAAAATTTAGTCCGGGCAGATTGACCCGGGATTCGGTCGATCTGGAGATGAAACTGGGCCGGGTTGAAGAAAAAATAATAATAAAAAAAATCTGGTGTGACTCGGCGACACGGTTGACCCAGCAAGACTCAATCAAAAATCCGGTTGCAACCCGTTAACTTTTTTTTTTTACTAAAACGACGTCATTTTGATTTTTTTAAAAAAATGACCCGAGCGACCTGGTGATTTGGTCAAAACCTGATGACCCAGTTAAAGCCCTTAACGCAAATGGTATATTGATATATATATTTTTTAATTTTTTTATTTAAAAACAAGTTAAAGTATTTTTTTATTTTTAAGATTAACATATATAAATAATCATGAAACACTGATCATTTTCAAGTGAACATACTTTTAAAAACATATAAAAACAAAAGTTAGCACTATTCTAGGCACTCACTAATTAATTAACAGAGTTGTAAAACGTAAAAAGCAAACCAAACCAAATCTAATAAAAATATACAAACAGCAATCCCTTTGCGCAAAATAAAAATAAAAATATAACACTTGTGTGTGTGTGCGCGCGCGTGTAAAAAATAAATTAAACACACAAGTTCTGAATTCCTTAAAATACAAAAACCGACGATAAAGAAAGACTTCTCTCTCTCACACCGGGAGTACCTCTTGATGGCTTGGAGATCCTCAGGCAGAAAGCTGTCCTTCGAGATTCTAAACCATAGCAGTTCCCATGAAGAAAAAGAAGACCAATATCTTGTCAATTACCAATCAGATCCAGTGGAGAAACCCTACCGAAAAAAGAAGAAACACAAGCGCAAACACAAGCCTCTCCATCCCGCAATCCACGAAGATTCAATCACCCATTCCCATTCAGTTGTCCACAATTCGCATCACACAGACAACGGAAACATCCAAAACAGTTATATAGCAGGCAGCGGCGGGAGCGTGGTTTGTAGTACGGTGAGTGAAGTAGGGGCGGAGATTCAGCGCGTGTACGGGAACGGGGAGTTGAGGCAGAGGAATGTCAATTTTGCTGGTGTAGTGGAGACTGCGGTGGAGGAAAATGCGTCGGAGGAGAGTGGAGTGGAGGAGAAGCAGCGGAGAAGTGAACCACCGAATGGAAGTGTTGTTACGAAGTTGGAGACGGCGGAATCATTGGATTGGAATAAACTCATGGCCGACGATCCTAATTGTAAGTTCAATCAATCTTATTTATTCGCTTTTTGGAATTTATTGCTATTAATTTTTTTTTGGTTTTGTGCTGCATTTGCCTGTCAGATCTCTTTTCGATGGAGAAGTCACCGGTGAAGTACTTTATGGACGAAATGAATAAAGGAATTTCGTTGAGGAGCACAACTACTCTTGGGAGTGAGAAAGAAAGGGAGAAAGTATATGATACCATTTTTCGCTTGCCATGGAGATGTGAACTGGTAATCCTGATTGGCTTTACGCAAGCCATTGTTTGCGCTTCGGTTCATTTTGTTGCGAATTAGTTTTTCCTTGCAGTTGCATCATGCTTAATTAATGCAACAATGTTGTTGCAGCTTATAGATGTTGGCTTCTTTGTATGCCTGGATTCATTTCTATCGCTGTTAACTATTATGCCAACTAAGATTCTGATGATCCTCTGGAGGTTTCCGAGTGCCAGGTCAGTCCTGGTTTCATACATTCACTTGTACACATACCTGAATGCTTCCCGCACGCAGAGAGACGAATGCTTGATTTAGCTGATTACATATTGACTACTCTCTCAACAATTTATCAATTGTTGATTTGAATGATGATATTTTTTTTCTTGCCAATTTCATTTGCCTGTATCATTTACCTGGGTCTGCAATATACTAAGTCCAATCAATATTTTTATGAATGAAATATACAAAACAATGCAATCCCATGCACAAGCTAAATAATACTCTCAAAAGAAAGAAAAGTTTCGAATCTTTGATGTGCATGTTATCACGAAAGACAAACAAGAAGGATTTAAATCATAAAAATACAATTCAAGCAAATGCTTCTTCGCATGAACTATTAGTGTTCGTTATTGGTACAAAAAATTGGTGTTGGTTTTCTACAAAGTTAAAAGGTGATTATCACGTATCACAGTTAAGAGTCAGAGTTAGGTCCACAAGTTCACTGTTTATAGCAGTTTAGCTGTTTAACAACTACTTCTGCTCTCTTGAAATTGAAAAATATTTTGCTCAACCCAACTAACATGTGCTTCAGGCATAATTGTTTCTGTCTCTGTGAATGCTGTAGACAGGAGGTAGCTTGTAATAATTACAAAATAACCTAATCATGCTTGTGGCAGGCAGTTCAAGAAGCCTTCTGCAGCAGAGCTTTCTGATATTGGCTGCTTTATTGTGTTGGCTTCTGGTGTTGTAATTTTGGGACAAATAGGTACTGAAGAATATATTGTGATATACATGATTGCAATATTAACTAGTCTGTGGACGAATGATGTGACTACTGAATTAGAGTTAGAATTTATCATGCCTGTGTTACAGGATTTTGGCATTGAAAGTACCATTTCCTTTTTTTTTAATTATTTTATTCCTGCTGCCTCAGATATCAGCTTAATATATCACATGATTCGTGGCCAAGGAACAATCAAACTCTATGTGGTTTACAATGTTTTGGAGGTGAGAATAAACTAAACTAACCTGAGAATTGGTAACTGTTCATATTTTTGAGTCACTTGTGAAGATTAATGTTGGTGTACTTGAAGTAGATTAATGTATAACTGAAAAAGTATATTCTTTTTTGATTTGGAAATGCAGCTTGATAAATGAAATACATTTTTCTTCTCTTAGGATTTGCTAGTGCTGTTGTCAACATGTTGTTTATGTGATTCAGCCTGCTCTTTCAAAAAGATAAAAAAAAAACATTTTAAAAGACTTTTGGATCAGTGTATGACTTGATCAGCTCTAGTGGGAGTGGATTTAGAACTTGAATGTTGGGTGGGCCAAACAGAAACATCTTTGTTTTATAGGGGCTATTATCTAAAAGGAAAGTGCCTGAAATTGTTCCAACATTCTACAGCATAAGAAGCTTTCTTGATATTTGAAGCCCCATGTGACCTGTCCCTGACTCCTAGCAGAATTACAATGGTGGAATTGAAACCAATGTCAATATTGAAATTCAGGAGCAGTTTTTTAAACAACTCCTGAATTTTTTCATTGGTTTTTTTTTTATTTGTTATTCATGTTTTGGCCGTGGATAAATTTTGGATGTCTGATGGTTTTATAGGCTTTTTATCCATAACCATATCTTCTTCTGTCCCGGTTTAGTCATATCACCATATCTCAATGGAATTGTGTTTTAATTGACCATTGGATGAGAAGTGTTCCTTTAACATTACTTTTGGAGTAATGTGTCCTGAATTGGTTTTAATAATTTGTCTGGAATCATGGAAACTTATTTTTTATCCTCAATGCAGATATTTGATAAACTGTGTCAGAGCTTTGGTGGAGATGTACTGCAGGCTCTATTCAATTCTTCAGAAGGGCTTGCAAATTGTTCATCAGAAAATATGAGATTCTGGATTTTGAGATTTATCTCTGATCAAGTTTTAGCTATGGCTTTTTCAAATATCCTTTTTCTTGATTTTTTCTATCTATTCATTTTTTTTTCGTTTAACAATGGCTTGGATATATTTTCCAGAAAAAGAAAAGTCCACTGACATGCTGAGCTTTCTCTTTGGCTCCTTGACTATTCGTACTTCTTCATTCTTTCATTTTATTAGCTCAGGCAATTACTTTATCAACTTGTATCGTTGCTCACAATAATGCTTTGCTGGCTTTGCTGGTATCCAATAACTTTGCTGAGATAAAAAGCAGTGTCTTCAAACGTTTCAGCAAAGATAACATTCACAGTTTGGTGTACTCTGGTGAGTTTGCTTATTTGTACTTCTCTATTTATGCTCCTTCTTGATGGTGAATGAAACTGTGTCATCTTTGACTAGTTAACATTCTGCTTGCTGTCAATTTTAGATATTAAATGTGATGATTTACTGGCTTGATATCAGACTTGGTCTTTGATTATGCCTATTTTCTCAGCAAGTTAAAAGCTGATACATTGAGAATGAGTTGTTCGGAGACATGCATCATCAATTATGTTTGTATTGAGAAGTTTTTGGACCAGCATTTAAATCCATGATCCTACATTTGCATTTGATGTTTAGGATTTGTTTTCTGTTCAATTTTGAAGTTCGTGTTGTCTCATATAAATTTTGTTGTGTGATTGCTAACTGCTAGATTCCATAGAGAGATTCCACATTTCAGCATTCTTATCAGCTGTTTTAGCTCAAAATATACTGGAGGCAGAGGGTCCTTGGTTTGAGAGTTTTCTTCTTGTAAGTAAACCAGAAGAGATTCTGTGCACCTCTGTGCTTTAAAGGGAAGAATTTTGTAATGGATTCTTCCGGGCTTATTTGTTGCGCTTATTATATCTTCTTTGAACTCTGCAGAATGCGCTCATGGTTTTTTTCTGTGAAATGTTAATTGATATCATAAAGCATTCATTCCTCGCCAAATTCAATGACATGAAGCCTATTGTATACTCTGAATTTCTTGAAGAGCTTTGCAACCAGGTATTTACTTTATATATTGCTGCCTTATTCCTCTGTCCTTCTAATAAGTAATTTATGGATTTAAGAGTTGTGCTTATGTAGAAAGCACTCTACACACTTCAACTTTATTCATTTGTGTCAAGTATTCCACCTGAAGTATCAATTGAAGCAATCTGTTGCTAAACTATGCTGGTCTGTTAAATCATTCCTTCTATTAACTTCATTCAGTAATTGCAAACAGAATTCTTATATTATTGCTTATAATTTTTAACCACTTCAGGTGAAGGAAATGCCAAATACCATTTCACTAGTTTTGGTCATTATCTGTCCCATGCCTCATGACTAGGTGATCTACATTACAGTCGAGATTATTGAAATGTATGTGAAGAGTCCATGCTCTGAGTTTATAAACTATCCTGTAAACTATCTAAAGGGAAAACAGGCAAAAATTCTTAAGCACCATTATCACCATGCGTTTTCCTTTTGTTGTCCATCTCCCCCTTACTTTCTTTGCCACATCGGGTTTTACTAAATTTCCTGTGATATTCATGGTTTTACTTTGGAATGTGGATTTTTAGTATTTAAAACTTAAATTTGGGATGTGGGTTTTGAGCAAATTCCAAACGGATAGTCGTGGAGTGGAATGAAGTTGAAGATCTTGATGGATAATGTTGTTGGATTTCCTCAAGGAGATATGGATCTAGCTGTGAATGTTTGGTAACGTTGATCATCATAACCCCTAAATCTGGAGGAAACATTATTCAGGAATTTCCTGAATTGTTTGAAGAATGATTTGTTTTGAAGTCCCTGAGATTCTAGCAGGGTTAAACTTTAGTCCTTGCACTCAAATCAAAACAATAGCCCCTATAGATGTGCATTATAAAATGTCATTTAGTTTTGGTTTGGTTTGAGAAGCACTTAAAGTTCTTGCACTTGAACTTTAGGGTGTTAAATTCTGTTTTCTCATTATTCTCGGATTTCTGTTCGTGTTGTAAACTTGAACTTGGTGATTTATTAGTTTCTTTTGTTTTGCTACAGACACTGAACATTCAAACAGAGAATACAGAAAGTAGAAAGAGAACTCTTACATTCATTCCTTTGGCTCCAGCATGTGTGGTAAGCACCTGTAAATACTTTTGCACTTGTAGCTGCTGTTATGGGCACTCCTTAGGTTACCCCCCTCGCTACAAGGAGCTGACATTCTTGAAATGCCTTTGATGATGAATGGCTTTTCACTAAATCCTCTAATTGGGCTACTAAATGAGAATATTCTTGCTTTGTGAAATTCTACTTCTTGTCAACAATATGAGAATCCAAAATGGTTTTCTTTATTGTGTTTAATCTATTTGTTGAATTGAGGCTGAAGATTTTAGGTGTAAGGGATTTATCCTCTGGGTTTCAGGTTATCCGAGTGCTGACTCCAGTATATTCTGCTCACCTCCCCCCCAGTCCCCTTCCGTGGAGGCTTTTTTGGATCCTTTTCTTGTCTGCCTTGACCTATGTTATGCTCACAAGCCTGAAGGTGATGGTTGGCATGGGCCTCCAAAAGCATGCCAATTGGTACATCGAAAGGTGCCGGAGGAGGAAAAAACGTATTCACAATGATTAATTCTGATAAAAGAAACAGATCTCATTACACACACACACAAGATTTAATGAGGTTTTACATCACATGGATGGAGAAGGCGTCCACTGGCAACAGATGGAGGCGGTTGGTTCCAGTAGCTGGAAATGTAACAGTGAATTAAATCTCCGGGAGGGGGGATTAAGTAGTGACAGCCGCCCCGCTGTTTCGGTTCAATTTCAACTCTCACAAGGGTCTTTCCTTCAATTTTGTCCAGAAGAAACATCATTGAGTGGTTTATACGAAATATTACGAAGGATCAGTGTTACACTAAATTTATTGAATATCCAGTAATTAAAAGAAGAAAAAGAAATTCGTTTCGTTCTCTTCGTTTCGTCTGTTTTCCATTTTCATTGGTATCTTTAGTTGTAGGATTATTCAACTCTCTTTTTATTCCAAAAAAAACTCCTTAATTTGTTGCATTTATCCTTCACAATGATGGCTTGCCCTATCAGGTGTTGAGGTTTGGAACCTGGATTCTCCCCTACGAAAACGAACACGATTTGTCCCTTACAAATCACGAAGTATGCCACTAACCACTTATCCCAATTGGATCGAGTCTGGGAGGAGCTAGGATTTTATGTCTGGAGGGGCAAATTAGGGCCCCCCTGCCAGCCACCCCTGGATGGAGCATTCTATCATGCGGACCAACGATTGTCGATAAACAAGAAAACACATTAACTAATCATGTTCGGAGGAAATCGAAAACCATTTCTTCTTCCCTCTTTTCTTTTTTATATAATTCGGAAATCTCTCAAAAAGGAGACCACCTGAATCAACCTCTAGGACCCCGAAAAGTACAATTCCATGAACTAGAACTTT
>Ga0325405_1006471_pt1 | contig 11832 bp, 10 predicted proteins | sample PopdelMetagenome_21_FD_205663 | JGI IMG/M metagenome (GOLD analysis project Ga0325405, IMG submission 205663) | Populus deltoides microbial communities from Bellville, Georgia, United States - Xylem-Control-R2 | ecosystem: Host-associated > Plants > Phyllosphere > Stem > Wood/Secondary xylem...
ATCTAGGGAATTGGGTTGAGGAGGCTGGGATTTGGTCCTTTTTTATTTTTCAAATCTTCGAATATCCAACCATCCAATTTTCGCATCTTAAACGACAACGTTTTTCAATCCGGTTGTATTTATAAGATTATTATTTTTTACAGCTTCCTAAATTCACATTCAAAGTGATAATTAACATGCGAGCAAAATGATCTAAGAAATTTCAAGATATTAAATAAGTAATCCGCAATTATTTGTACTAATGTATTTACAATTTGATACAGTCTTAAAAAATTCATACTCAAGAAGATCGATGAAGGGGGAGCGTAACCCCTTGCCAACGACACCTTAAAATTTAGAATCTGATGATAATGCAACAACCATTGACCACATGTACTTTGATTTAGTCAAGGTAAACGCAATGAAATAAGACAACGAATATCTTTGATTAGTATCAATCCCACTCCAGCAAACCCGAGGCAACTACTCCATATATAGAATCATACGCGATATATCCATACATCCAAGTGCATCTGCCTTGCCTGTCTTCTTGACATTAAATGTCAATATGAGAAATTTCCAAGTAAATGCAAATGGGTCGGCATCCTCCTCCTCCAATTTTTTTTTTTTTACACAACTAAATTAAATATATTTGATGATGGTGGTTTGAATCAGCTAGATGGTTAATCCTCAAGAAGAGGTATTGTACGTTCCGCCTTTGGATTCACACTATTGTAACAAGTTTTGTCTTGAAAAAGCGTCTCGTAAAAAGAGAGATGGTAACTAAATTTTAAAAAATAATATAAATTATATTTTATAATTTTACTTAATAAATTAAATTTTTAACTTTTTATAGTTCTTTAACATGGTATTAGAGTTTTATTAATCAAGAAGTTTTAATTTAAAATTTACCATTCTTATTTTATTTGATAAAATTAAATATAAAATAATATATATTAAAAAATAATATAAATTTTTTACACTAAAACTTATAAACTGCCTAATTAAACCCTCGACATGATAGTTGATGTGAGATATGATTAGGATCATCGTAGCCCTCTTAGTTGAGGGGTTTGGGGGATGATATAGAGCACGTAGTTCACGTTTCTACAAATGACTGGTTGGTTAAAAGAAAGTCTCACGTTTGGGCTCCCAACCTCCCAATGGAGATGACAAAATTATGTCGAAGTTGCACTTAATTGTTAAGTGTTTCCCTTCAAAGCATCAAAATAAATACCAATAAATTTATAAAGACAATTTTAGTGTAAAAACGAAGTAAAATTTTCGCTTATATAAGATAATAAAATGGTGAAGAAAAAGTAAAGTTACTATTAATTAACACAAGATTTGTCTTCTTAAAATAAATTGGAGCTCATTTTGGTGCGCTTTAAGAAGAAACACTTAACAAATACATGCAAAATGGATGGAATATCTTAAAGATATATTTGGTAGGAAAGTAAAAGCGATGAAAATTTATCCTCATATATATGTGATACATTTTTTAGAGGTGAGAAAGATTTAAAGTAGGTTAAATGTTAACCTCATAATGGGGGAGTAAAGGATTTTTCAAGGAGGAAAAGCTCTGAATTTTGTGTTTTATTTCCTCTCTCTCCTTTTTTTTCCTTTTGTTTTTTAATTTTAACCATTTTTTTCTCATTTTTTATTCTATCTCAAATTTTGGACCACTATTATTCATAATTTTTTGAACTCTTACCAAGCATCATTGACATTTTATCTCCTGTCATTTTTTACACCCTTGATACTTAACCATTAAATCTTGCTTTCTTAACATTTTTTCTTCAAATTTTTAACTCTATTACTAAACACAATCCAAGTATCATTATAAGTGGATGAATGGATGGGTGACAATCTCTAATATTGATTACGTATAGGAGAAAATTGATAGTGAAGGTTCATATCAGGAGAGCTAAATTGAGGTTTTCCCGTTCTTTTCCTTGTTGAAGTCAGTGCTAAACTCTGGGAAATACCTTTTTATCAATATAATATTGTCTCGCCTGATCAGGTCCAAGTCTTATGTAGCGAACCAATTTATTAATATGGTTTACTTGACTATTCCAAATCATGAATTTCCTTGCAATACAACAGGGAGTAAATTGCTCTTTTCTTTGTTACAGTAGAGTTTGGCCCTCCCCGCGTATTGCTCCAAAACTCTTCCAGGCTGACATATCTACACACTTTTCATGGTCCACAGCTTTATAAATAAGGGATCTTTCCTTCCAGGCTTAAACAAAAATATTAACTAAGCTAGAGTCAGCACGACCATAGGTGGACAATAAGATGAAGAAAAACCATTCAAAGGCTGTTCTCTCCTTCTTCTTCTTTTCTGTAAAGATTCTGTTCACAGGAATGGGAATGGCTGAAAACACATCTATCCCAGTGAATGTTGGTGTGGTTCTTGATCTGGACAGTGATTTGGATGGCAGAATTGCGTTGAGTTGCATCGAAATGGCCCTCTCAGACTTTTATGCCACTCATGGTGACTACAAAACCAGACTAGCCCTCACCACCAGGGACTCCATGAAAGATGTTGTTGGTGCAGCTGCAGCAGGTTCCCTCTCTCACTCTTTCATCCCTTTAAAACCATACTTATTGTTTAAAAGAGTCTGATAAACATATCATATTTGATGACGTAGCAAATAATCAAGATCTTTTCTATTTGAATTATAAAATTTGAATATTGTTCATATGAACCAATACCTTGCTATCAAAGTCACCCACAAAAGCATCGATCTTCTAAATTTCTAGGGTATTTTGTATGGTGTGTCCGGAAGAGAACAGATAGAGATATTGGGAAAGAGGGTTTTTTTGTTTTAATTTTATTTTTTTAACATGCACGAAAATCATTAGTGACGTCCATGATCTCAAATGTCTTGGCATTGTGGTTAAAATTTGAGAAAACAAAGGGAATAAATGAAATTACTGAAACTCTCAATACACGAACCTCATGGCTAGCTAGGAAGCTCATCATCAAAATGAAAACAAAACTCCAACAAAAAAAACTACACCACCGACAACGTACCCAAAATATTCTTCTTCAATGGCTGTTGGAGGCCTTGAGAAAATTACTGCCTGGTATATGTATAACAACCATGAGGTCGGTTGCTTCTTTCTTTGACTAAAATGGAAATTCTACTTCTCCTAGCACAACCACCCTAGGGTTACAAATATAAGACTTAAATCCCATTTGATAAAATAATAAGAAAACTCCCTACGCTTGTTTAACGAAATCACACCACTTAGAGTTTGATTGACCACAAATCTTTACTGTGTCTGTTGTGTTGTATTGTAAAATCAATACATCAAGCTATTTACTGATGAATTATTGTGTTGTGTTATCAGTAAGATTATTTATATTAAATTATCATTTAAGGATATAAATTAAGTTAAACTATGTGGGATTTGCCAGTACTTAAAAGCTTTTTTCCTATAAAATTTTCTAAACATCTAAGATTGGGAAGGCTTTCAAATATGGCTAGAAGTTGGTATGCATAAATTTGTTATATTTTCCTAGTTAAATTGTGATTTTTTTATTTAATTTAGAATTTTTTTTTTATTTTTTCAGTTTTGTTTAAGAGGTTTTCATTAGTATATAAGTAGCCTAGGAGATTAATATGTAATATTTAGTTTTGATTGGATAAAAAAAAATTAATAATAAAAATTTGAATTGGGGTTATTGTGGTAAAGACTATTCAAAATTCTTGAGTTGTTTGTGCTTGTTATCTCTTTTTTCTATTGCTTCAAAATTAAAATAGCTTGTGTAGATGATTATAAGGATGCTAGACAAGAAAAGTAATTGAAATTGAACTCTTATAAAAGTTTGATAATTTGTCATTGGTTTTTCCCATTGATCTCCATTGATTGTGAAAGATTATATTGCATGTTCTTATCAAAACACAGCCTTGGACTTGATAAAAAATGTGGAAGTCCAAGCAATCTTAGGGCCAACAACATCAATGCAAGCCAACTTTGTTATTGACCTTGGAGAAAAAGCGCAGGTGCCCATAATGTCGTTTTCTGCAACAAGTCCTTTTCTTACTTCCATTAAGAGTGCCTATTTTTTTCGAGCTACACTTAATGACTCAACTCAGGTGAATGCCATAAGTGCATTAGTTCAAGCGTTCGGATGGAGAGAAGCAGTACCCATCTACATCGACAACGAATATGGAGAGGGAATCATACCTTATTTAACTGATGCTTTGCAAGCAGTCGACGCTCGTGTCTCCTACCGGAGTGTCATTTCTCCATCAGCCACTGATGAACAAATTGTTGAGGAGCTTTATAAGTTGATGGGAATGCAAACTAGAGTTTTCATTGTGCACATGTATGGCTCTCTTGGCACTCGGCTTTTTGCCAAGGCAAAAGAGATTGGTATGATGAGTGAAGGCTGTGTTTGGATCATGACTGATGGTCTGACAGCTGATTTGTTGAGTTCACCAAATCCTTCTGTTACTGGGACAATGCAAGGGGTACTGGGTGTTAAGCCTTATGTTCCAAGTACAAAGGAGATCCAAGATTTTCGAGTTCGGTGGAAAAGGAAATTCCAACAAGATAATCCATATATTATTGATGCTGAGTTGAACATTTACGGACTACGGGGCTATGATGTTGCCACGGCTTTGGCCTTGGCAGTTGAGAAAGCTGGAACTAAAAATTTTGGCTTCCAAAAGGAAAATGTTTCTAGCAGTTCATCAACGGATCTTGCAACTCTTGGCGTCTCTTTAAATGGTCCAAACCTTCTTCAAGCTTTATCAAACACTAGTTTCAAAGGCCTTACAGGAGATTACCATTTTGCTGATGGGCAGTTGCAACCTCCAGCTTTCCAGATAGTTAATGTGAATGGAAATGGAGGGAGAGAGATTGGGCTTTGGACACCAACAAAAGGACTTGTGAAACAATTGGTTCCTAATAATGGTACAAATTCAACTTCTCTGTCCGGTATTTCAACCGTGATTTTCCCAGGTGACACAACTGTTGCTCCAAAGGGATTTAGGATTCCCGCAAAAGAAAATAAGTTGAGAATAGGAGTGCCGGTGAAGTCCAGCTTCAGACAGTTTGTGGACGTCAGAAAATATCCTGGTTCTAACACCACAGAAATCACCGGATTCTGCATAGATGTTTTTGATACTGTTGTCAAAACATTGCCTAATGATTTTTCTTATGAATATGTCCCCTTTGCCAACCCTGACGGCGAGCCTGCTGGAACTTACAATGATCTGGTCTATCAAGTGTACTTAAAGGTAGAACTTAATTTTATCCTTTGCTGCACTTATTCTATGCTTTTGATATTTCATTGAATACCATACACATTGACGCAAGTCTATTTCTCGGAGATATTCTTTCTTATGCATTTTTGTTTACAACCAACAGAATTTTGATGCTGTGGTTGGAGATATTACCATTGTCTACAGCAGATCCTTGTACGTCGAATATACTTTGCCTTTCATGGAAAGCGGTGTCTCCGTTTTTGTTCCTATAGAAGGTCACACTACCGAAAATGCTTGGTTCTTCTTGAAACCTTTGACATGGGACCTTTGGGTGAGCAGTCTTTTATTCTTTGTTTTCTTTGGATTTGTTGTCTGGGTTCTTGAGCACAGAATAAATGGAGATTTTCGAGGACCTGCTTCACATCAAGCTGGCACTATCTTCTGGTTTTCCTTCTCAACAATGGTGTTCGCACAACGTAATTTCTCTTCTCCTGTTGAAACACTTAATTAAATATATATAAACACCGAATTGACTTTAATTTTTCAATTTTCAGGGGAGAGAGTGGTTAGCAACTTGTCTAGAGTAGTGGTAATCATATGGTGTTTTGTTGTGCTGATCCTCACACAGAGTTATACCGCCAGTTTATCTAGCCTACTTACAGTCCAGCGGCTAAAAGTTACTGATGTAAATGAGCTCGTGAACAAGGGGGAGTACGTGGGCTACCAGAAGGGTTCTTTTGTTCGAGGAATCTTGTTAGGCTTGGGGTTCGATAAGTCCAAGATCTTGGCGTATAATTCTCCAGAAGAATGCCACGAACTCTTCTCCAAAGGAAGTGGAAATGGTGGTATTGCTGCTGCATTCGATGAAATTCCATATATTAGGCTCTTAATGCCAGAATATCGCTCCAAATATACAGTGATTGATCTTTCATTTAAAATGGGAGGTTTTGGCTTCGTAAGTTCACTTTCCTATCTTTTTATTTCCATTTCTCTCTATAGCTCATTAGTGTATAGTTTTATACTACCATTGTTTTTTTTGTGAATTTCAGGTCTTCCCTAAAGGTTCTCCTCTTGTACCTGACATATCAAGGGCGATTTTGAATATGGTCGAGGGAGATAAAATGAAGGTCATCCAGGATAAATGGTTTGGCGATCAAACTAGTTATCCAGATTCCGGCACCTCAGTTCCGTCTAATACCCTTAGTATCAAGACTTTCTGGGGATTATTTTTAATTGCTGGAACAGCTGCACTTGCAGCTCTCATTATCTTCATAGTGATGTTTGTTCATCAGGAGGGGAGAGTCTTGGGACCCTCTGACTCCACAACTTCAATATGGAGTAAAATTCGACATTTGTTTAGCATTTTCAATCAAAGGGACTTCACATCCCATATCGAAGTGAATGACAGGAATGGGATTCATTTTCCAAGTGTGGGCATGACAAGTCCGTCGGGCTTTTCAGCTCACACTGAATTTCATGGATATCCATCCTCTGCAGGTCGTGATTCCAGTCCAAATAGCCAGGCATCTCATGAAGTAGTGATAATAAGTGCTGATAAGCTCTCCAACCCAAATCAAGAGTGGCCCGTTAAGGGAAATCAGAAGTCTAATGTTAATCATCAGACGCGGACCCGAACTGATCAGAGGTCTTATGCTATTATTCATCAGAGGTCTAAATCCTATTAGGAATCCTACTCTTTGAGATCACAACAACGGTCCAGCACAGCTACACTCTCGGTTCTTCACATTCTTATATGACTTTCTGTCCTATAATACTGATGAAAGCTCAAGAAAAGACGAGAAAGATTGATAGGCAAAACTCAGATAGAGAAGAGAAAGATTGATAGGTTTAGAAATTTCTGAAAGGTTTTTGATGATTTCTTATTGCTTGAATAAATATTCATTATATCCTAGTCTAATAATGACTCTACTTGTTGGGAAATACATTAATAATAATAATAATATTTATTTAAGATAGCTGTAACAAATTAGAAATCAGAACTTAAGTCAGAAATACTCAACTCAGAGAACTAAGAATGACTGACTGAGTGGCTGACTTTAGGGGTGTTTCTTCAGCATAAGATGCCTCTTATTCCCGTTTTTCTCCTCCCCTATTTCTTTTAGAATTGTTCCTCTTTCTTTCAGTCGAATTTCCGCTGGAAAACTCCCCTGGTTGCTGACTTATAGGAACTGGAAAGCCCAATCCCGCCGGGACTCCACCAATTTTACCAGCCCCTTCTGCCCTGTTTCCAGCAGCCCCTTCTGCCCTGTTTCTGGTGCTTTTTCCTTGGCCTTCCAGAGGCATTTTTTAGAAGCCACCTTGATCCTCGTCAAATACATTGTACTCTTACTACTAATATATGTTGTTCGATTTTAACTTTCTATTTTGATCACATTTAATAAAAAAAAATACAAATATCCTATTAAAAAAATACAATTTAGCTAATTTTCGACCATTTTTCTTATTATTTTCATGTTGAGGGATTTTAAAAAATCAAAAAATATTAAAAAAAAGAAACAAAAAACATTTAGTAAGTGAAATGAAAATCAAAAAAGGAAAGAGGGACCAAAATAAACACAAAATTTTGCCCCCTCCAAGCAACAAATAAACAAGGGGATAATATTGAAAAATAAACAGAGATAGAGGTGTTCATACAAGGTGAGTGAAGATAAGAAGAATTTTTTTTAAAAAAAAAAAGGGGGCAGTGTTGGATGAACGGTATGAAAGGGGAGTAGAATTTTAAGGAAAAAAAAAGAAGAAGAAAGTGCAGAAAGAGGGAAAGAGAGAAATAGAGGGGGGGAAAAGGAAAAAGGTGTGCAGAGAAATTCAAAAGTCCACAGTCGTAACAACAACCACCTCAAGAAAAAACAGCAGGGAGAAAGAGAGGAAGAAGGGAGAGAAAAAGAAGACAATCTTCAAGTGACTGATATCTCTCGATAAGTGGCTGTGAGACTCACCGCCGACATAGGAAGAAAAAAAAGGAGGAGCAGGACACCAGATCTGCCACCATACGCACATTCACCCTTTGTCGGCACTTGTAACCACGTGCCATAGCACATCAATATTTGCAGGACGTGAACCCTACACTCCTGCACTGCCATCCTTGATTCAATTTGCTTCTGGTCAACTGCAGCACTTCAAAGGTCCATTTAAAACCTATTGAATATTATGATAAAATATCTGTTGTTTCTTAATAATTTTTAATGCATAATTAATTTGTTATGAATGATTGTTATAAATATTTAAAGGGTTAGATATTGCCACACACACGTATATATTGTCACGATCCGAATCTCGAGTTTATAATTGGCAACAAAGGAGCAGTATCGTAAAGAAATCTTACTTGCACTAAGCCTTAAATATACATATCATAAAACAAATTATATAAAGATTTCACATTATTTCAATATCTTTCAAAATACTATATTCTTTAAAACCAATAAAATCATATAACACTTTAAAATAATTCTCATCATCAGATAAAGTAAAATAATATATAATCTACAATACTTATTACATTATCAAAATTTAAACTTAATTAAAACAGTGTAATTAATAATGGAGTGTCTTAGACATTGAATCAAAACTAAAAAAAAAGCCTCACAGAACAAATAAAGCTCACTTGTTAACAGAAATTAAGAACCTGAAATAATATTAAAAATAGAGGGGTGAGTTCAACCAACTCATTGAGTGAATAACATTTAACATACATCTTATATATTAATAATTTGCAAGTCGATTTATCTTAATATAAATATACATACTAGCTAAGCATATTATCCTAAAGTAGTAGAATACATATGAGAGATAAAATGACACTCGAAAGTTACTAGATGACACTTGAAGATGACCACTTTGAGAAGATCAGTCACCACAGGCTGGTGCTTCTCTCACCAGATACATATACATAATATTATGTGCACATAAACTAACTATTCTCAGTTAGCATAAAGTTACTGACAAGTATACCGATATCGAGACATAATAGATATTCGTATAATTATTAAAGTAATGTATATCATATTAAATAGAATTTAGTTCAACATAATACGAGTGTAATTTCAAGAATGGATGAATACTCGAAAAATAAAGCAATATATATAAAATTCAAGCAATTAACTAGTTGTACTTATCATATAATCAACATATATATTTATTTATATTACATGCATATTAAAGATTATCTCACTCGTCTGGAAAACAAAAGCAAAAGACAAATAAATACAGAACCAGATGACACTTGAAGATGACCACTTTGGGAAGATCAATCATCACAGGTTGGTGCCTCTCTCACCAGCTACATATACATAATATTATGTGCACATAGACTAACTACTCTCCGTTGGCATAGAGTTACTAACAAGTATACAGATATCGATACATAATAGATATTTGTATAATTATTAAAACAATTTATATCATATTGAATAGAATTTAATTCAATATAATGCGAGTGTAATTTCAAGAATGGATGAATACTTGAAAAATAAAACAACATATATAAAATTCAAGTAATTAACTAGTTGTACTCATCATATAATCAACATGCATATTTATTTATATTACATGCATATTAAAGATTATCTCACTCGTCTAGAAAACAAAAGCAAAAGACAAATAAATATAGAACCAGAGACTACTGAAGATTGTTAGGGAAAACATCAGTAGAACCTATAACAAATACAAAAAACACTCAAAATCAACTTAAAGAAAAGTATCATAAAAGACTAAAAACTCTAAACTTAGAAACCAAAACATAAATATAAAGCCGAATTGTTTCACCCGATCAATCCCGAACATAACTCAAACTAGTCAAACTTAATTGACCTAATAAAACTCTATTGTCGGGTCAACCAGTCAACTGAAATAACCAACCAACAATCAGTATCATATACCACACAATCAGTTAGTTTAGAACAACCAGTCAACCAGCAGCAACTAGTCAATCGGTCAGCTGGTTCAGCTAACCAATCAATCAGGATTTTCAACAGAATGTTGATATGGCAGTCTCAAAAAATACAGATCTCAAGAACAGGCAACTTGTTCTTTTAAAACCCATAATTAGGTTGATATTTGGATCGCTACGAAGAGAAAAGGGTTCAAAATAGATTTTCATAAATTAAGCTTTCGATTCCATTTCTTATGAATATTTGGATCGCGTAATAGAAATGGATCATCTTGACTTCTCGTTTGTCAGTGTTGATTAATGGCTTTCCATCTTCTAGTTTGACTCCTCGTGGAAAGTTTACGATCTTACCTTGAGACTAGACAGTATATAGAAATGAATATACTTCCACAAATATTTCCACATGTTGTATAGTGACTGTTCTTGTCTGGATCTTTCATCTTTCAAGAGATTTTAAGGCTGGTACGTACGTAGTCCAGATGACTGCCTTTCCACATATCCTAAACCATGGCAAGTTTTCCTGTAATTTACAAGCTATGGTAATTAACATCAAGGATTTTATCGGTGTGAATTCATGGATAACCTATTCTATATAGTTTGCAATCCTTGCAACATGATGAGTAGTGGTACAAAGAAGCTCGAAAGCTAAATGCCGAAATCTAAGAATTTTGAGTAATTAATTTTTAAGAGCTTAAGACAAACGCAAGAACACTTGAATTCCATGGTTTCAACGCTTTCATGTTCATAAGGGCTTTGAGAAAGACCACTGTTTGAATGTTCTATTCAATGCTTGGCACAGGTCATGGAAAATTAATTTTTTTATATGTTTTTAAATTATTTTAATATTTTAATGTTAAAAATATTTTTTTATTTTTTAAAAATATTATTTTAATATATTTCTAAAAAATATTTAAAAAATAACCTCCGGTCACTAAAAATAATGTTTTAGACTTGTGGTCTATTATTTATTAAAATTTCATTCCCAAACATTAGTGGCATGATTAAATTAATCGATCGAGTAAATGGCTAGTTTGATTGATTCTCAACCAATCTCGAATATATTCTTTATAGTCTAATAAAAAAAACTATAATTCCCTAGCTAGGTTCAATTTTCTATAACCAAACATTGAAAATAAAAATCATAATTAATGGAAAATTTCTATAAATTGATATTCTTGTGGTTATTAAAATTTATTAATTATATTATTTAAATTTAATACTTAAGTTGGCATCAAACAAAAATATTATTTAATTATAAATTAAATTTATCTATGAATGCATATTGACTTCTCGTTTGTCTCTCCATCTCCAAAGTTTGGAGCTACATGTTGTACTAATTTCAGCAAACTTCTTTTGTTATCAACGCACAACAAGTTGTACTAATTTCAGCATCCTGAATCAAGCTTGCACCCATCAATGCAAACATATAACATAACCCGACCCGTTTCTGTTACAACCTTAACGGGCCTACTTTTGGGCCTTTCTGCTGTTTCAATTTTTGTTAGATAAACAACATGCTAAATTGTTATTACTTGATTTTTGTTAGTCACTCATTTTATTTTATGATGCACTATAATTACAACTCATAATAATCATTATAAATTATCTTAACTGCAATTAGTTCCAATGCCTGGGTAAATGTTGAATTACTATATTGCATCATTATAGAGCTCTGATAATTCTATCAGGGCATCAATAAGATTAAAATGAGTTGCATTATTA
>Ga0325405_1006473_pt1 | contig 11830 bp, 15 predicted proteins | sample PopdelMetagenome_21_FD_205663 | JGI IMG/M metagenome (GOLD analysis project Ga0325405, IMG submission 205663) | Populus deltoides microbial communities from Bellville, Georgia, United States - Xylem-Control-R2 | ecosystem: Host-associated > Plants > Phyllosphere > Stem > Wood/Secondary xylem...
TAAATAGTAGATAACTTGTTCTTTCTTCCCCGACTCCTCGTGTTGGCCCAACACATATCCTATAACTGTATATGTCACCATAAAATATAGAATTGAGGGTCTTCTAGGTATAGAAGGCACTATCAATGACGAGTTTTGTAAATTACTTTTAGATCTTATCAAAGGTTTTTTTAGCAATCAATGTCCCATACCCTAGGGTTTTTCTTTCTAAGTAAATGGAAAGTTAACTTGCACGTTATCGTAAGTTGAGATATGAATCGGGCTATGTAGTTTAAATATTGAAGAAAACTTACTTCTTTCTCTGTCTTAGGCACTGAAATATCCTTGATTGCCTTTACTTTTTCTAGATCAACTTCTATTCCTCGACTACTTACTATAAAACCTAACAATTTTCCAGTCCTTACCCTAAATGAGCACTTTGGGGGACTCAATCTTAATTTGAATTTTCACAGCCTTTTGAACAATTTCTTTAATATTTTTTTTGTGATCTTCTTCCACATAGACTTTCACTTTTCGGTTCATCATGTCATGGAATAAAGTGACCAATGCTCTTTGATACGTGTTGGGCCAACATTTCTCAATCCGAATGATATCACTTTATATCAAAAGGTTTCCCAAGGCGTGACAAAGGTAGTTTTCTCCTTGTCTTCCTATGCCATTCTAATCTGGTTATATCCTGAGAACCCATCCATGAACGAGTATATGACACTCTTCGCAACATTGTCGATTGAGACATCTATGTAGGGTAGAGGAAAGTCGTCCTTCAGGCTTGCCTTATTCAAATATTTATAATCCATACACACTATAATCTTGCCATTCTTTTTGGAAATTACAACTACATTAACCACCCATTGAGGATAGTGGACCACATCTAGGAATCTTATATCCTATTGTTTATGTATTTCCATTTTCACCTTAAATAGCAATCCGGGCACATGTGTCTAGTCTTTTGTTTAACTGGCTTATTTTCTTCCACCGAGGGAATTCTATATACCACTATATTAGTATCTAAACCAAGCAAAGACATCCATATATTTATATAATATAGATATTAGGCCATCTTTTTCCTTGGTTGTAATAATGGTATCAATCTTTAATTTTTTTTTATATCAAAAGTAAGTATAAATATTAGATTAAAAAAAATACATGGCTGGAGAACCAGCAAGATCATATACATGATTTACAAAAAGGGACAGACTCCCCGAAGACATATACATCAAAGCCAATAAAGAAAAGCTATCAAATTAAAAAGGATTAGCTGACAATGGTTAGATGAGGAACCAAATCTAAGACAGGGTGTCCAACCTAACATAAAGCACAAAACAAAAATAGGGTGGAGAAAATAAGCAGCCGTCAGATAAAAAAAGAGAGACCCAGCACCATAACAAGACAAGAATCAACAGCCTCAACAACCACAACAAGGAAAAGAACTGCAACCAAATAAAGCAGGCTTTCCAGCAAGACACCTATCAACAAAGAATCTTCAATAGCAAATACACAACATCACAAGCAGCTACAACTAAAAAGTGGACAACATTTAGTGAACCATGTATCCCCACTCGAGAAATGCATCATCAACAGCAAAGAAAAACTAGTAGCTCCTAAAGCAAAGAAAGAAGAACAATCTTATGAAACCACAATACAACATCAATCCAGCAAACCAAAGAGATCAAAGCTAACCAAAACTGGGAGAGTCTCTCAAAGATAGAATCCACCATATAAACATCAGCAGCCATCCTGAATGATGAATAATCTATTCATGGAAGTGCAAAACCATATAGAAGAGAATTTGCAATTTGCAAAAAATAAAAGAGACTAGATTGCAAGAGTTATCAAAGACTCTCTTGTTTCTCTTTTCCCAAATCAAATAGATAAGAATACCAAGGGAAACTCTTCGTATTCTACTATCAGTATTGTTCTTGCCAGAAAGAAGACCATAAATTGCACTATTAATGGTCGACATTCTTCTATGCAGATGAAGCCAAGATTTTATCATCCTCCAAAAAAGAGAGGCCCATGGACAACTGAAAAATAGATGATTGTAGGACTCTTCATCAACTCGATAGAACACACACAAAGGGTCAATTTATAGAAGCCGAAGCTTGTCATGAGTGTGAAGCTTGCCTAAAATGGCCAACCATAAAATGAAGTTATATCTAGGAATAGACCAAGATTCCCAAACCACCTTAGCCCAAGGAACCGGGTCACATTTAAAACGCAGGAAGTCATAGGATTGAGCAGTGAAAGAAAGTTCTCCACCACTCCAAGTAGACATCAAATCAATAGCTTGATGGTGGCTACCACAGGTTACAACAAATTGGTCCTTGAGAGAGATAATAGACTTCCAAAAAGGCGAAGAAGTTTGCTTAGAAAAAGCATCCCAAATAGACATTGGGAATATAATAGTGATGAATTCATTGAATCCAGACAGAATCATATTTGAGATGGATGTTCCACAACTGCTTAGCAAAGAAGTTGTTGTTACGAGCTTTGATATCGAACAAACCTAGACCCCCTTCTTTCTTGGGCAGGCAAACAACTTTCCAAGCAACTAGGGCAAAATTACTCTTTAAGATATTTCCAGTCCACATAAAATTTTTGCATATGCAGACAATCTGCTTAATGATTATGTCCGGCAAGGGAAAAATGCTCAGCCAAAAGTGCACCATTCTAAAGAGGACAGATTTGATCAATTTGACTCGTCCCACATAGTTGAGATGCTTCCCCTACCAGCACTGGACTGCAGATTCCAGCTTCTGCAATAAAGGAGGGTATTGGCTAGCCAGCAGCCTATGGGGACTGAGGGGGACACCAAGATATCAGAAGGGGAAGGATCCTTCAACGAAACTCGTATCTTGAAGAATAACATTTTTTATCTGCTCTCCAACTCCGCCAAAAATAAATAGAAGACTTTTCTCTGTTAATAACCAACCCAGAGATGTGCCCAAATGATATGAGTTGCTGGTACAAGCAAGAGACTAATACCCTGAGCACCACACTTTAGATGAAATCTAAACCTAGAGCTCATAAAAGCCAACTTAAGCATCCTGGAAAAGTATTCCATACAGATGATAAAGAGATAAGGTGACAAAGGATCACCTCGACGCACCCCATTCTTTCTTTGGAAGAAGCCATTTATATTGCCATAAACAGAAATAGAAAAAGAAGTGGTTACCACACACTGTATTATAAGGTGCACAAGTCTATCTAGAAAGCCAAAAGATAGTAAGAGCTGCTGCAGAAAAGGCTATTAGACAGTCGAAGGCTTTCTTCAAATCAATTTTCATCAAGCATCTAGGTGACACATGCTTACGCTCATATAACCGAAGGAGCTCTTGAATAAGATAAATGTTATCAACCATTAATGTACATCCCAGGAAAGCATTTTGCAGAGGACTAATAATATCCGCAAGGGCAGTAGCAAGCCTAATAGAGAGAATCTTATAAATCACCTTGTATACCACATTACAGTAGGAAATAGGTCTGAAATCAGCAGTCATAGAAACATTGACAGATTTGGGAATAAGAGCAATGATAGAGTGGTTAATCTGCTTGAGAAGTTTCCCAGATACAAAGAAGTCATGGATTGCAAGACAGAAATCACCACCAATAATATCCAATGATTTTTTTTGAAGAAAAAGGAAGTATATCCATCTGGCCCAGAAGCTTTGTCATCATCAATGCTGAATAAAGCTTGCTTAATAATATCATTAGTGATTGGAGCCAGGAGAGATACATGAGTGGCAGGATCAATACAAGGACCTGACCGAGAGACTTCATCATCCAAGGGAAGGGTGACCTTAGAAGAGCCAAGTAAGTCCCTAAAATAGCAAATATAAGCATCCCCTACTTCATTAATAAAAGTGGTAAGGAAACCATCACTAAGCTGAATAGTAGAGATAAAGTTCTTTTGATGTTGCTGACACATGAGAGAAAAAAAAAAAGAGGAGCCTTTGTCACAATCTTTGAAAAAGTTACATTTAAGCTTTTGAGCAAAAAACAATCTTTCAGCAGATTTGAGATTGAAAAGCTTCTGCCGAAGCTGCTTATCCAGAGCTAGATGTTGAAGATTATCCTTATCATGGTAGAAGGCAAGTTGATAAGCTGTAAGTTCCATCTGTACTCGAGAAACCCTTTTGATATGTGGCTAGAGTGAAGCTTATTAAGTTCCTTTAAGTATCCTTTCAAGTGCTTGAGTTTCTTGCAGAGAATAAACATGGGAGATCCTTGGACATATAGATTCCATTTATTTGCCACTAGCTCCAGAAAGCTGTCATGATTAGCCCATATATTAAAGAATTTGAAACATCGCTTACCTCTAACATGCTAGTAGGCTAGCCGAATAATGGCAGGAGAGTGGTCTGAGAAGGCTCTAGAGTTGCCAAAATGAACATGCATCTGGGATTGAAATGAAGACCAAAGAGGATTGGCTAAGACTCTGTCAATTTTACTCCAAACTCTGCCGTTAATCCAAGCGAAATGACATCCAGTGTAATTTAAATCATATAATTCAAGGTCGGAGTAGCAATTCCTGAAATCAACAACTTCATAGGATGAGACTGCTACTCCATTATGCTTATCATCTTAAGAGAGCAAGCAATTAAAATCACCCAAAATGAGCCAATCTTCAATTCTTTCTTTTCTTGTTTAGTATCCAAATTTATAACTTCTAGCTCTTCATTTACGGGTTTCTAAGTTTTCTTAAAATTTTCCACCAACTTACTAAACTCTTTTATTTCCTCTTTTTCCCGGTCTTCATCACCCATTGCAATTGTATTATCAAAGTTTGACCAATTATTTTAAATGCAGTGGGTTCGTGAATTGATGGAACTTTCAGGGTTTCTGAAAGTGTAAGGTGTGCTCATGAAAGTGTGTTATTTGCATGGAAGATAAAAAAAAAAAATTTGGACATAAGAAAATGTATGATCTCATTAAAATAAAAATAAATTCATTTGACAAATAAGATCTTGTGGCATTATGAGCCATATTGCCATCAAGATTAAAGGCAAGCAGAAATAACAGAACATAACAAGACATCTAGAGAGAGGTAAAACATCAAAACAAGGCAAAACATTTCAGCAGACATAATCAAACAAGAACAATTACTTTTAAAGTAAAATAAGAGTATGCTCTATCTTCTAATTCTGGTATGACTCTCATTCAACCAACTTCTTCACAAAGGCTTTTGCAGGGACGTTGTCAGTAGTGTACACAGATAGGTATGACAACATCTTATTTTCTGCTTTTATCTTCACTTCCTCAATATGTTCCTTATCTTGACATTCTAAAGTACTGACGTGAAGGTCTGCCATGCCAGATCTTATCACCTCCACATACCTTAAAAAGGTTGTTCAGAGTGGCAGGATGGCAAGCTCTTCCTCTTATGACTCTCATCCTTTAATCTTCGCCATTCTAGCTTTCATCTTACGACTAGCGACCTATTTGTAGTCATATCTCTTAGGCTTATACTTGAGACCAAAAACTTTGATTCATACATTTTAATTTCATCAAATTGACTCACTCATGCATCCCATTTTTAGGATCATACTGGAAAGGAACCCTGTGCTTCAAAAAACAATTGGTAGTTATTCTTGCAACTTCCAAAAATTTCACTTTTCTTAGCACTGCACACTCAGGAACCCATTCGGCATTCACTATTTCAAAAGTGTGAATGTTCCCATCTCTACAATCTTCCACCTTAATGAATGGTACAACCATATTCTTGATCATGGAAACTGTCTCTTCAACCTTGATAATTATCAGCATCCCATTTATGATATATTTCAGGCATATATGTAATGAGAAGGCTACTACTCCGCCTGCATGGATCCATGATTTTCCTAACAATATGTTATAAGATGGATGGATATCCATCACTTGTAGTGTTACAAGAAACATTTGTAGCCCCACATAAAATTCCACTTCTAGGGTACCAATTATTTGTCTCGGCGAGCCATCATATGTTCTTGCCATCATGGCACTGATGTAAATCCCCGGTTATAATTTTTCTGGGTTATTAAAATAAGAGAATTTTAATCAATAGTAAAATGGGATAAATTAAAGTAAAGAAACCTAAATCCAGATAAAAATAGTGAAATTAATAAAATGAAAAGTGAATATAGTACTAAATTGTTGAGAAAAAAAAAACATTTGTGAGGATAAAATAAATACGTAAGACTAAGAGAGGTCAATATTCAAATAACAAAAGGTTGGGAGTTTATGTACAAATGATAAAAAGGGGTAGGGATAAATGTGCAACTAACAAGATGATAGAACTATAAATATCATTCTATTTTCTCTCTTGGAGTGACTTGCAAGAGCAAGAGAGAGTTTAGAGAGAGGTTGGAGAGAAGACATATTGATGGCAGAACATCCAATAGCTATAACACCACCTTTCCACCATTGGATCGGAACGATATTTGGATATGTTGTTCTCCTCTATGTCATGTATATGCTCACCAGAGGGATTTTCTATATCATTCCTCGTTTGAGAGATATCACGGGATGTAAATTTCTAGGAAAATACAGTTCTGGACAATCTTCTTCGCTGACTGTTTTCTCCTCTGGCCACCGTTGGATCAGGCTACAATTTGAAATGTTGTTCTTCCTGATACTGTCTAGATTCTAAACGGTGGAGATCCGAAACAAACACTCGGTATAGAAGTTGTGCTTCTTGCACAGTAGGTTTGCAAGTTTGAGGTCAGTTTAGTTAAATCCATATTTCTGGAATTTTCACCATTTGATGAAGTTGATATTTAGATATGTTATACTCATAATAATGCATTATAACTTGATCGTATGGATTTTTTGAAATATTATTCATTTGTTATTTATGGTTGATTAAAACTATTGTCAAGGATTGTGTTTAGAAGAATATTGTTAGGAAAGTTTGTAAAATCGATAAGAATGTTTTATTTTGATGTTAAGAGAGAAGATTTATCCCATTTATTCCCATTTAATGATATTTGTTGTTCAATGTATGTTATATATGTTATGGTTGTGATGTTGATGATGATGTTTATGAGATTGAGACCTAGGATGATTAGGTCATGATTGATTTATGAGATGTAAGATATTAGAAGTGTAAACAGGGTATATATCGATAACTGGGACCTTCCAGTATAGGGGAGACTTTTTCAAAATTTTAGTGGAAATTTTGGTAAACTTCTATATGAAAACTGGAAAAAATAATTACCCCTATTTTTACATACCAAATTGTAGGAAAGTAACTATAATCACATATGAAAGTGTGGGGCGTTACACTGGGTTTCATGTGTGACTCATCGACATGCATTTCTTTCAATATGTGCCTTGGCAGCACATTCAATGCAGAATCATTATCGACCAATACCTTCTTGATTAGGACATCTTTACATTGCATTGCAATGTACATTGACTTGTTATGCCTAATACTATCAGGATTCAATTCATTTTCAGTGAAGTACAAATAATTTAAAGCCTGGATCCTTTCTACTAGGTGTTCTATAGTTTCTTAGTTGATATCTTCAAGCATGTAAGCCTCATTCAACATCTTTTGCAAAGCCTTTCTATATGGCTCGAAGTCAATGACAACAATGATATTTTAGCAAGAGTCTTTTTAAGTTGCTCAACAACACTGTATTCACTATGTTTTATCAGCTTTAGGAACTCATTGATCCCTTCTTCAGTGATAGGTTTGCTCACCTCCTCGGTTAGGTTAACCACTTCTTTCTCCTTTACTTTTTTTTTCTCGAGTTCCTCTAGGGTGAAGTATCTTCTGCTACGAGTAAGGCCTCAAACTTCTGCCTGAGAAATGGGTGTTGCTTGTGCACTCTAGAAGGAGTATCAGTAATTATGCGCTAATGCACTATAGTTTCCTTTACCTACTACTGTAGGTTTTGACATAATCAGTTCGGGCATTTCCTTCTACAGTGAATTATACCTAACAGACCTCCTTATTTTTGTTGGGTTCATCGAGTCAGCATTTGTATCACCTCATTGCAGAAACCTTCACACTGGTTGATCATGTGTCTTTTTTCATAGTGATACTTATAAAAATTCCAGCGCTTTGGTCCTTTTTCACAACTACCCTTATTGTACTCAACTTTGACCAACATTTTCTAAACTTTGTCTAGCAACACCTTTAAACTCCTTGGGCCTTCCACCTCTAGTGCGTTTATCGACCCACTGCCAGAGGTATGATTGGGTAAAGGGTTTACATTTACACTCGGGGTTTGCTCGAATGTTACCCACCTGACTTTAATTAACTGCAAGGGCTTTTTCTTGAAGGCATTCCAAGTATGAATGTTATGTCCTGCAATGCTAGCATGGTACTCACAGGTGAGGTTTAGTTTATACCAGTTAGGAAATGGTGGCTGCAGAGGCGCAGGTAGTACCAGAGCTACTTATTCGATGCTCAACAACTTTTGGTACATCTCGTTCAAGGGGGGTAGTAATGGGGGTAGTGTTTTTGGATTCTTTGGTAATTTTTCTTTACTATGTTTTCGATTTGGTTATTAACTTGGTTGGTTTAAGTCTAAGGTTTTTTGGTTGGAAATAGAGAGTTAAAATTGATGTTGAGAATCTGGGATAAAAGGGACAGAGTATTGTAGTTTTAGAAGTGATTTTCTTATCTCTGTAGCCACCCTCGATGTGATTGAAATCCTTCTTCTTTCCTTCAAAGCCTATTTTCTCAGTGAGAGGTGAAGATCCTGCCACTCCTTACCCTTTGCTTTATATGCTTGACCACAACTACAATGTTAATGAATTGCTGTGTTGAATGACTCATCACATGCTCATATTATGACACCTTAAGCGTATTTACGACTAAGGTAACCATTTCTCTATCTAAGAATGGAGGATATATCTGTGTAGCAAGATCCCTCTATCTTTGAGCATACTCTCTCATGCTTTTTTTCTCCCTCTTCTCTAGATGAGAGAAATTGGTTATGTTAGGTGCAATAATCATCTTGTACTTATATTGCTTGATGAAAGTGTCCACTAAATCTTTCCAACTTTGGATGTTCATGTTATCTAATCTTATATATCAGCTCAGTGCTGCCCCACTTAAACTATCTTGAATGAAGTGCATCCATAGTTTTTCATCACGCACTACTTTTGCTATTTTGTTGCAATAAGATTTAAGGTGTGTGATAGGATACTGGGTGCTGATGTATTTGATGAATAAGGGAACATATAATGTTTTTGGTACAACCATGTTTGGGACTAGACACATTTCCATAACTTGTATGAGATCATACAAATCCACCTCCTTGATAGCTTTTATTCTAGCTTTCAATGCTACCTTCTTATCTTGATCAATATCATCAAATGATTTTGTCTTGTGAGATTCATTGGTGAATGCATCTACACCTATTGATATAGTTCTAAGAATTACATCTATAGAAACTTCAACTTCACTATCAGGGGGTAACCTGGGTAACTCCATAGGAAAGAAATCAGGACATCCCTTTAATATAAGAATCTTTGTTAATTCCATCTCCTCATTTATTGGATCTATTATATAGGTTAAATAAGCCATACACCCATTTCTTAACAATTTTCAAGCAATCATGATTGAAATCACAAAACTAGAAAGGACTTTTCTTTCTCCCCTAGACATTACTTGATCACCACTCCTCCCTTATAGTGTTACGGTTTTTGCAAAGCAATTTACTTTAGCTCGGTATAAACTCAACCAATCCATCCCTAATAATAAATCAAAATCATGTAATTCTATTGGTATCAATTCTACCTCTATATCCTGACTCTTCATTGTGACCCTAACACCCTTATATATATATATATATATATATATATATATATATATGACTCACACTTATAACATCTCATAAGGGTATGGTAATAAGAAAACCCTTCTCTATCTTATCAAATTGTAGAGTTAATTTATTTTTAAATTTTCTTGCCACAAATGAATAAATGGCTCTAAGATTAATCAATGCATAAACTAGTTGGGGATTAAATAATAATGTACCTACTATAACATTTGTGGTAGCTCTAACTTCCTACTGATTCGTATGGAAGACTCTCCCCTAGGTCATCTCCCTTGGTCTTCTAAGTTGCGCCCTATTTGCATTAGCTGCACAATGAGCTGGTCTACTAGGCATATTTATTGTCACTGAATGTTGTTAACTCTGTGTTAGTTGCCTCTAGCCCCGACTTTTCTCAGCAATCTTATTAAGGCATTTTTTATTGCAATGCCCAGTCTCTCTACAATCCCTTTAATGGTGTCCCTCCTGTTTACACATGTAGCACTGCCCCAAGGAAATTGAGTAATCTCTTAGATGATTTTGCTTACACCTTACACATTGAGGATAGGTGCTAGTCCTCTTCCCCTATGTATTAAACCCAGATATCATACCAATTTTACGATGTGTTTGTCCTCCTATAGATCCACCCTGAGTGACCTAAGGAGACCAACTCATCACACTTCCTTATCCCTAGTTTTCTCCTCTCTTTTTTAACTAACCATATTGTATTCCTTTTCCTTTTCTTCGGAGAGAGGGTTTTCCTGATGTAAAAGCAGGCTCCTTTCTCTTTCCAAACCCAGGTTGTCCTGGATTCATCACCTTCTTAAGTGATAGAGCATCCTCTACCAAATAACTGTCTTAAATTGTAATGCCACTAATCCTATCTGCAACTTTTGTCTCAATCCATCCTTAAATCTCTCTACCTAGTGTTGCTTGGTAGGAAAAGAGATGGATACAAACATAGAGAGATCCTAAAACCTCCTCTCATACTAAAAAATTATCATATCATCCTACCTTAATGCTAGAAACTCCTACTCATCCTTCTGATGATACCTCGAGAAATACATGTCTTAGATTTCTACCTTAAAATCTACCCAAGCCAGTATTTCCATTACCCTTCTTTCTCTCATTATCTCCTATTAGGTTTGAGGATTATCTGATAGAAATGGAGTGGCACAATCCATTCACATATCATTTAAAATTGCCAATTGATTTAGAGTTCTCTCTATCTTTCGCAACCAACACTCATATACTTTGACGTCTTGCTTTCTTGAATAGAGTTCATAACCCATCTCTCTCATTTTCTTTTCTTTCTGGTTGTACATTCCTAGCCCTATAAGAAGAAGTCTCACTTCTAGGTCTTGTAGACTCACTCCATTCAAAGGATCCCCCTTTAAACTCTCACTCTGAGAATCCATTTAAACCACTCTCCTAATTGGAACCAAATATGTCCTCGTACCATGATATGTTTAAACCATTCTACAATAAAAACATCACTCATCACTCATCAGTCATTATAATTTTATTTTAATCTATTAAATCAAATTCATAGCTCTAATACTAAATGTAACATCCCTAACATTTGAATAAAGATTCATTCCTTCACAATAAATCGAAAAATAGTGTAATTTTTTTTCTTTCAGATTGAAACAATCACCCGATTATTATAAATCCTTATGGAATTCTAAATTTTTTTTTATCAATCCCTAATCTTGAGTATTACTTATAATCCCTGTAAATCAATAATATTTATACCAAACTTTGGCAGAGTCTTCTTTATATTTTAAACATCTCAAGGGTCGACATTAATTTATATCACAATTAATCACACTTCTTATCCATAAACCACACAAACTCATAACCCCATTATCCATAAACCACACAAACTCATAACCCCAACTTCTGATACAATCATCCTAGATCCCATCTCATAATATCTGACATTCCATAATCCATTCTCATTGATTCATAACACTAATAACATTTATTAGTTTCACATACACTATAATAAATAAAACATCAAGACATTTACAACAAATTCTACATCAACTAACACTTATATATATATATATATATATATA
>Ga0325405_1006476_pt1 | contig 11827 bp, 11 predicted proteins | sample PopdelMetagenome_21_FD_205663 | JGI IMG/M metagenome (GOLD analysis project Ga0325405, IMG submission 205663) | Populus deltoides microbial communities from Bellville, Georgia, United States - Xylem-Control-R2 | ecosystem: Host-associated > Plants > Phyllosphere > Stem > Wood/Secondary xylem...
TCCTCGCAGATGTTGCGTTAATTTGATGCTAGAGAGCCGATGAAATTAACATTTTCGCTATGGCATTAACGATGCTCATTCCAAAGATGGATTGAACCAAATGAAAAATTAAAAATTCAAGCCTTTGAATTGTTAATTTGAGTGGTTATTCTGTACAGTCTTGACTGTTATAGAAATGTTACTCTTTTCCAACTAAAAAAAAAACGTAATGTGATCAGCTCTACACATATATTCTCGCCTGGCCAACAATGGTATTGGCCTTGCAATCCAAAGACTTGGTTTTCGTGCAATGTATGAAGGACTAGGATTTACAGAAGAAATTGAAAAGCTATAAGTTGGTCTGTAGACTCAAGAATGATGGTCGACTGTTCATAGCTCTTCCCTTGAGGTACCTAGAAAAAATAAAATGACACGATAACTTTGCTAGATCTTGCTAACTAAGCAGCACCAATTGCAGATATGAAAAAGACGTGCTGGCTTTTACAGGTTGCCATCACATTCTTACAGAAACCGAGAATAAGGAGGTGAAGGAATACATAGAGTAGCATACTGGGGAACAAAATTATCAAAGGCACAAAGCAGTGATTTGAAGGGTTTTGCCTCATGACTACAACAGAGATTAGTTGCAGTGTTTCTTGAGGCAATGGGATTTACTTTAGCTGCAGGGAAAAATTATGGTCATGACAAAATTAAATCACTATAGCTAAGTACCTAAATATATACACTCAGTTCTCTCTGGCAAAGGAAGAAGAATTGAAGCCAGTTATGGACTACCAAAACCAGCTAGACTATATTGTAGCTGTCGAGAGTGGTGTTTTTGTTCTATCTATGATGGTAATATGGCCAAGGCAGCTACAGGTCACTGAAAATATGAAGGAATTTTGTTGATTTGCCAGATAAGATTTCCTATGTCGAAAATTCTAGCTTCAATGAAAATGAATGGTTGCATAACAAATTCTTCTAGGTCTACAAACGCATGTCTCTGTTTCAGTGTAAGACGGAGAGGTTTTTTATTTCAACAGCTCAAAACTCAATTTGCTCAAATGTTGATAATAAATCTACAATTTTTCCCATCCCGCAATCAAATTTACAAGGAAAATTGTACTCGCAACAGTCCACGTACTATCAGAAATTCAACTATACCAATCCAGAAAGAGGATTGAAAAAGTAAGAACAAAAAGGAAAAGCAAGAGAAAAGTCCTGCTACTGCTATTCCGCTGTATTGCCTGAGACAACTCTTTGTTTCCAAGCTCTACGTTCTTTGTAGCTTCAACTGCCTACAGGACAACGCAAAGAAAGGTGTGAGAATGGATTACAAAACAAAGAGCCAAAAAAAAAAAAAAACTTAAAATGATTATCAGTTCAACAGGAAGACCAAAAACACAGGCAATTTTGTTCCTCCTTTTTCCTCCTCCTTCCTCTTCCTCTTCCTCTTCCTCTTCCTCTAGTTTTTTTTTTTTGGATGCAGAGGCTCTGTTGTACCCAAAGCACTGCACTAAATTTACCCACTAGCCCAGAAATTAATTGATAATCTATGAGCTTAGATAATACAATCCGAATGCAATCGGGTATAAAAGAGAAATGAACAAGAACGTCATAGGATATTTCTTTTTTGCCCTCAGAGTTTAAAATGCAAAGGAGCATTCTGCTTGCAGTTTATTCTTCGTGATGCAGGCTAGAACTAACATTCAAAGCAGATTTTTACTTCACAGAACCCAACCATGCAGCTTCACATACACATTAATTTTCCATCCAAAGATATAGGAGGTTCAAAGAAATGTAAGTGTTCAAGCTAGACATGCTGACCTCCTCATACAGAAGCTCTATTTGTTGTGCTTGTTGCAGAACATGCATTGACATTAGGTGATTCAATGCAGACATTTCCAGCATCTTAGTTTTGGTTTCTTGAACTGCTTCTAGAAGACTAGTCAATTCCACCTGCATAAAAGTCCATCAGCAAGCAGCTCAAATTGTATCAACCTCAAAGACCCATCTGAACAATTGAAGAATCCCATACTGGAAAAGGTTGTGAGAAGCTCATCAATAGATATTCTTATAACCTGCAGGGCACGAGTCTCATCATCCAACACTTGCTGCTGCACTCTAAGAGACTCTGGCTGAATGTCATCAGGTTCACTGAACTCTAAATTGTTTGTTTTAGAGGAATAAACAGTAGTTGTATTTTTATTTGCAGCCCGGTTAAGTTTTCTTCTTGGTATCCTCTTATTAATAGCATCTTGGAAGCGTATAGCTCTTAGCTGATCAAACCGTGCAGTGACAGAATGAAGTTTCTCACTTAAAATCAAAACCTGCAAATTTAAAAGCAGCAGCATGGTGAATTAATTCGGCAAAACAATGCCTTAAATTTCATTTCAGCCCAAAAGAAAAAAGTGAATCCTATGCTGGGATTTCAATATAGAAAGTGAAGTTATTAGCAAATCCTGAATCTGCAAAGAATGAAATTTGTATTAAGACTAAACAAAGACAACTGACTCTCTCTCCACCACCACTGTGATAGCAACAGAAAGAGTTTGCATCACAATACTAGCATGAAGCATCAAAACACTGTTTGTAGTTATAATATCTAATACAACTGAGAATTGTGACAATTTACAATTAGAGTTCCAAGGTCCCTAATTGATTTAATATTCGTACTATGCTACATGTTTAGAAGAATAGATCTATATTAAATAACAAACTTCAATATGGAGATTAGGAAGAGAGAAAGGTGATTCAGTCAAGGAAGGATACTGTTCCAGCAAGCTGAGTATTTTATCCCCAGACAAATTTAGCATGCAATGAATAAGCTCGGTTAAAACTAAAGAAGAGAATAACCATACCACCCCATGTTTGTGTACTATAGTATCAGTGTTGGCGGTATCAGCCTTGATGCCAAGCCACCCCTTGTGTTTGCTGCTTCATCGTTTATGCTATTCTTGAGAATATCAATTTGTTCTTTGCATGCTTTAATAAATGCAGTAACCTGCAGAAATTGTTGTTACAGAAAATGCTCAGGAAAAATAGTCCCATATAGAGATAAAGAAGATCAGATGGCCAGAAGGACAATCCGAGTTATTTTCAATTGCTGCTTTAATGAACATACATGGAATTTGTGATCCCTCCAACAGAATAGAAGAGACAATAAATAGTTCATTAAGACATACAATTAAACCTAGGAGTCTATCACAGCAAGGTTCATTGAGCTATTACCCATATGGCAGGCCAATGCTTAACTTCCAGGCATCAAAACAAGATAAGCTAGTTAAAAACAACACCCGATGAAAAACCAATAACATAAATAATACTAACATTTCCTCTATCAAGCACAGCTAATTGAAAGATGGATTATTTCTACACTGTCTCCAACTATATAGGAGACATTGACCCGACAGACTATAATACCCCACAACTTACCTCTTGTTCAATACTATCCCTCTCCTGTTCAGTGGTACGATGCAGATCAACATAATCCTTCCTATGCTTCAACATAAATTGTTCTAATGCTCCAATGCTTTCAAGCTAATACATACACCAAATGAACCAACCAAAAAAAGAGAGTCAGCCAGCCAGTCATATATAACTTGTATGTGCATCCCAAAATGCTCCTTTTGTTTAAAAAACAACAAAAAAATTCGAAACTTCAGCCTAAAATAAATAAAATAAAAAACAAGGTTAGCATAAACAAGCAGTGTCGAGCAGAGTGGCAGCATCAAACATACCGTTTTAAGAGCAGCTCTAGTAAACGGTGATCTTTGCCGTGGTTTATGAATAATAAAAGACGCCATAATAGCTGCCAATCTGGTCTGTCAAAAAGCAACCACAACTCTAAATTCAGCACCATTGATATAAGAAGGAAACTGTAATTTGAAGAAGCAAATGAATAAAATAATAAAAGAAAAATTAAATTTTTTACCTCATTGTAACCTAAAGATATAGCAATGTGCCTCACTGCATCTTTAAAATCCTCTGTTCTATCTCTAATTTTCGCCATACTGTCTTTATACCATCACCATTAAATTACCTTCAAAAACCAGAAAAAAGATCAAGCTTAAATGAACGAACTGTATCGAACTGAAAGACTCCAGAAAGTGTCAGTGAAAAGGAATTGAACTATGATTAAGTTGAAGTTGCAGAATTGTTTCGAATACAGAGAGGGGGGAGATCGCGACAGAGGAGAATTCGAGACCCAGAAAAAATCTAGACTCAAAAGAGAGAGGCCAAGAACTAAACGTTTCTCTTTCTTTTCTAATTTCTTAATAAATAGACTTGGTTGGGTCCATCATAATAAAAAAAATTAAACGGCCCATCAAATTTACAGCCCGTTGTCGTGTATAATTATTTTATGACTAAACCAAACGTGCCCTTGATAAATCTCAATTCTCAAAATTGCTTGACAAGACTAGAGGCCTCAACCTCAACGCTCTAATTTGGGCTAAGCAATTCAAGTATCGAAGAAGCAGCTTTGCCTTTTCAGGTTATTTTACAAGTACAAATTAAGCATTTTACTCTTCTGTTCACTGCAAGTTCTGTTCTTTTATATGGTGTTGTCATCGTTTTGGTATTCTCTATTTGATCTGCTTGATTTGTATGGCCAGCCCTCTTTAATTCGCGACAGTTTGAAAAAAAATTGCATTTATTTATGTTTCCAACGATGGCATTTTATGCTTTCGTGTTCAATGCCTCAGATTTTCTTTATGATTTTTTCTCTTTGAATTTCATTATTTTAAAGCGGTTTCTATGATATGAAATTAATGATCACATTTTTATAACTTACACACTTTTATCTTTGGATCAAAACAAAAGGTAGATAACTGAGATTTATGTTCACGATTTATAGGCTAGCACAGGGTTGATAGAGTGATAAATCCCATTTTTACACACATAAGGGTACCTTGTCTGTAACAATTGCTGGTTGCCGCTTGATTGTGTACCTTTTCCCTCTTCATTATTTGGAATTTTGTTGATTCTTGGATCACGAAATTTGGGTTTTGTATAGTTGGGTTTTGTGTAGCTAACTAGGGTTTTCTTGATAATGTAGGAAATGGGTTTGTGGACGTTATTGGAGGGATTTCTGCTCCTTGCAAATGCATTTGCAATATTAAACGAAGATCGTTTTCTTGCACCTAGAGGATGGAGCTTCTCCGAATTCTCTGTAGGTCGAACAAAGTCTTTGAAAGGGCAGCTTATAGGTCTCATTTATGCGACCCAATATATGAGAGTTCCACTTGTAATACTCAATTCCATTTGCATCTTTGTAAAGCTGGTGTCTGGATGATGCCGCTGAGGTAAGTTAAAACCGTATGTATATGGTTGTTTCTATTTGTGATTGCTGGTATAGATTGTATGGTTAGATTTATTTTTTGGCAAGTAACGATGCCCTTTTCATAACGGTTAGCCCTTACCATTGATTGGGACTTTTTGTTAAACGTAAAATGGATAGAAACTGAGTTCTTTCATTATGATGCTGTTGTGGTGACATGGATTTGGTGATAGATGAGGTAGAAACTTGGGATTGGCGGCCTTTGTCACTAGTATACTTTAATCATTGTTTGTATGATTTGAAAGATTCAACTGTTTAGATAGGGCCTCATGTAGAATAAGGGTTCAATTGTGTTACGGCAGGGAATGGTTTTCTTTTCTCTTTCCTTCCCTTTTAAAAGACAAAACAAAAGTCACGGGTCGTTTTGTGATCTACGCTTATACAGTGTGTCAAATCAGTAACGAGGATCACAGAAGTTTGTGGATGAGGATAGCAAAAAGTACTTGAAACGATTTTCTTTCCCTTAAAATTAGTCAGGTGGGAAGAGAACAGCATGCTGTACCTTTGGATCGACTTTATACTGGAGCTGCCAAAGGAAAAATTGATATCAAATATTATAGCAAGACGACTGGATGTGATGTATCTCTTCTCCAATCTTGTATTGATTGAAGATTAAACCCACATATTCCTTTGCTTTGCGCATACATTGGTTGTTTTCTAGTATTTGATTATTGCTGCTTCAACTCATAAGGTGACTAGTTTTGAGAAGGATTTCCTTTAACAAAACAATGTAGTGAATGCTTAAAGTTCTTTGTTGGGAGACCTCCATTCCTTCAGCTTCACTTGATACCTTCTCTTTCATTGCTTCTTTTCCTTCTCTCTCTCTCTTAATTAACACAGAGTTCAGGAGTTTTCATTTGAACTTGAATCTAGGTTTTGGATTTTTGTTTATAGCTATTTTTGTGTGATTAATTGAGTTCCTTTTCTTTTCTGTGGCAGGAGCATTCATGGAGTTTGGCTAATAGGATTGTAAACAATATTTTATTTTAGAAAGGCTGAGGAGGCATGTGACTCAGAAAATCCAAGACACGCTTGATTTGGAATATCCTTTCTCACAATTAGTGATTTTAAGGTTATTTCTGTTGCTTAAAAAAACACGACGAGATGTGGGATGAAAATGGCGTGGATTTTGCTCAATTTTATAATCTGTGTTTGTATTGTTCGACAAGTTTCAAAAGTAACTAACCTTCTTATGGCACTATTAATGTTTTGCTATCAACCTAATTATTCTTCATGATTTGATTTAGTAATGATGTTTTTCCTTCATCTCTCGATAGATTATGTATGGTAATGCGATGAACACTTTTACTAATGGTGGAGTGGATGTATTCTACACTTGTTATGCTTGTGTGCGAATCTAATTAGGACTCAACCTTTTGGTTCTTAGGAACATTTGGTGTTCATTTCATCAGTGAGGTGAGTGGCTTGATGTGATTCTGCATGCAACCAGATGTTGAATAGCGATGCTGGTCCCTTGTTTTTTTTTTTTTTTTGTTAATGCTGATATTAATAAGCTAAGTCTGCTTGCCCAAAATTTTTCATAAAACTAGAGGTAAAGAAAACACTCTTTTCATCTCTCCTTGTTTCCCATCAATTATCGAGCTCCCACTCTCCACTATAGGATTCTACAACCTCCGGGCCATGCTGTGATGGCACAAGTCCAGGCCAGAAGATCTTTTAGTTGATTCAACCGAACTAGTTACTACATCGGGTTGAACTATGTTGATTTTTGCAATCATTTTATGCTGGCATCTAATTTTTGCCGACTTTATCAGAATATCAATTGGAATAATGAGTTATTCCAGGTTAATGTAATGCATCTGGATATAATCGAACTATCATATATCTGATCAGACAACCATTCTCCTGCGTTTTCAGCAGAGAATTGGCTCTGTGGAAAAACTTACCGTCACCTTTATTATCGAGGCAGCTATGCACGGAGTATTTTGAAGCTATGCTCACAGCTCTCCCTCCACAATATATTTGAACAATGAACATAATGAGAGGCTTCCAGGGCACTTTTTTTTTTCTTTACTCAACCAGTTTATGAGCAGTTGATTTCATCTGCATTTTCTTTCTCGACAGTTGCAGTTAAAGAAAAACACTTGTCCGGATGAAGATGTGAAGCTTTGCTGATTGCAGAAATTAAATTCACATAATTAAGAAAAATACAAAAAAAAAGTCAAATACTAAAAAAAAACAATGGGGACGAGGTCTAAATCAACTAGATTCCAGTCTTCCCTATATATCTGCAAATACACTGTATGTTTTGGAATGTACAGCAATAAGCCTCAGAGCTGAAACTAATGCTGCAATTGACATGAGGCTGAAGAAACAAACATTGAGCCAATGCCAAAGCTTTTGTAGAGAAGTCAATTTGTTATGCTTTGCTTTTAGGTACATGTGGTTGGCAAGAATAAATGTCAGTGGAAAGGTGCTGATGGCGCCAGTAAGGCTCATAAAATCTCCAAGGAAGGGCAGAAGAGCAGCCACCAGTGTGTTAATAGTTAGGTAGCCACCTCTTACACCGATCCTAAACGACAAGTTGCGAGTTGCAAATGGACTTCCTTTAATCCCAAACTTCGTATCCAAATACTCATACATTGGGCTTGCGAATATCTACAAGAAGCATGTGTAAGTTAGCGCAGCAGTCAAAAAAAAGATAAAAGAGCTTTTCAGAAAGCACAAGTCTTGAATCATTTACATGCAAAGCAATGACTGTTTGCAGGAATGCAGATATGTTGGCCAATCCCTTCACCCAAACCGGACCATTGACGCTGCTAAGCAAATAGGTTGATGTTGAACTTCCATAAGCCCAATATCCAATGAATGTCACTGCATACATTGGTAAAACTCCAGCCGTGAATTGGAAGTAAAGTGCTTTCATCATGTTACTGACAACGGGCTGTTTTATTGTTGCCTGTTGCAAATTAATCAACAAAAGACATGTTAAGTTTTGAAGGCAGAGCAGAGAAAACAAGAGAAAAAGGCAGAAGCAGAAATAACCATCCATAGCCTACATCCCGTGAAAAATGCTACCATCAACGGGCGCCTCAAGAAGTATGCACTTTTGTGACTACCAAACACTGGTTTCCAAAGAGTATGTGAAAAAGGATCCAGCTTAATTAAAATCTCAAGATATATATAGAATAACAGCCAGATTAGAATAGCTATTCAATAAAAATGCATAAATTCCCAGACCACAATTACATGACATCATTTTTATTTTATTTAGATGGGGCAAAAGAACACTCCCAAGTTATGTGAAAAGTCCAGACTTGAATCCCTCGCCTACCTGTATTTCTGGAAGCATTCCTGTATTAAATGCAAAAACCAGATTAGCAGATGCCCCAATTGTTGTAAAGATTTTGCTTGTTGTTGTTCCTGGAATGTTGTAATCCCTGGATGGTGCTTCAATTCCTACAACAGCATAGATATTAACGCAAATTCAGAACTAGAAAAACAATGGCCAGGGCTAGAAAAATTAGCAAAACAGGAAAAAATTATGTAAATTACTGTCGAACTCAAATTCAAAGTAGTAAGCAAATATGACAGGAAACAAAGTAGTTAAAAAACTGAAGGAAAATGAAATTAAAAAAAAATGGCAGAAAAAACTCCAGGAAGCAATATGATCTATAAGTTGTTAATTCTGACAATCCAGGGACAGCATACAGTATGAAAACAGCAGTCAAAATCATACAGAAACAAAATGCACAGTCGAGTTCAATGAAAATCAAGGATTATATCGAACTGTGTGTCAAATTTACTATTGCTGTGCATGTCAGACAGCGTATAGAGGAAAAGCAGTTAAGACCGCTGTGTGTCAAATTTACTATTGCTGTGCATGTCAGACAGCATACAGCATCAAAGGAAAAGCAGTTATGACCAGGCATTTACCAGTTGGTTGCAAAGAGAACAGTCAAAGAACTGTGGATGTCCCAAAGATGAAAAGCAGGGATCATATATATTTCACATTTACACATTTGGTTCACTGCATAAAGAATTGCTTTGTGCAAAGGATGTATTTTCCATCTTGCTTGAATTGCAGTTACGGACTCAGCAAAAAGGTTTGCAATATCCCCTTTATTGAAATCCTTCGTTTATTCAACACAATAAAATACTAAAAGGGAAAGAGTGCATGAAGTACAGTACATGGAATTACTGGAATGAAATGCAAACAACAGAGTCTACTATGGCACAAAAAATTCACAGCATGTAAACTTACCATCTTTAACAGAGAGCACAAATGCCACAACTATATATATCAGGCTGAGAACCGTGGAAACTCCCAGCCAAAGTCTGAGAGCTGACAAGTGGGGAATTGATATGCCAAACAAGGCACATACAAACCCAGAAATGGCAATGAAGTATGGGAGTTTCATGACCTGGTCATCGCTAAAAAGAACATAGAAGGCCTGCATAGCAAATGTATAGAATTAGAAAAAAGAAATCTGGAAAAAAGAAACCTGGAAGTAACTTCATATCATCAAGCAAATGAACTTGTTACACCCAGTAAGAATAATTCAAATCAATGTTCCCCTTATAGGCTGTAACTTGTTCATAATTGATTAATTCCTTGATATAAAAGAAACGAAGATGACAAAATGCATAATTTTTAATGAAAAATGAGAAATCAAACTTTATTGACAAAAGCAAGTAGAAGAAAAAATTTCCTCCCGAAAAGAACACAATGAACTGCAAAAGGATTCCCAGTTAGACCAGACATGTTAATCTTGCAGTGACAAGGAAACCGATACGACTAATGTAATGTTACCTTTAAGGCTGATCCAGCCAAAATGATGTATCCAGTGTTAATCATAAAAAGATTAACATACTGCAATGCCCAGGTAATAGAATAAGCTTTCCTGCCTGCAGCAAAGAGGCCCCATCAAACACAAGGAAGTGGTGATAAATTAATGTACATGACTAAATGAAATAAAATATATATGTATAATAGATCCTTATTCATTTCCTTTTCACATACCATAGATAAAGCCTGCGAGATCTCTGTATCTGATATGTCTCCTCCCACCAAATTCATGGAGCTTGGCAACAAGAGAATTTGCATACAGCGATATTGCAGTGGCTATAATCAAACCTATTACTCCAGGTATCCAACCCAGGGGAACCATAATGGTACCAGAATATCCCAATACATAGGCACTGTTGATACCGGTGGTGAGTACAAAACCAACTTGAAACCATGAATCTGTAAATTCCAACACAGAAGATCAAACGACCTTAAAAGTACAATTTAGTACTCAGACAATGAAACACCCTCTCATCAAAAATCCATTTTCCAAACGTCGAAAAATCAATCAGAAAAAAAGGGTATCATAAAAGAAAATACCAATTATAAATTAATCAGAAACCATTAAGAACATAGAACTCTATCCAACCCAGAATTTCTTTTTCAAAAAAGTAACAACCTTACTAACATTCCAAGGAATCGAAACCGAACTGACGTGTTATGTTTTTACTCCGACAACCGCTTTCATATTAAGCGATAGAAGATACCAAAAAAACACAAAACCAGACACAAAATCCCAAGAAATGGAAAAGACAGATTCATTATGCCAGAAGAAAAGGAAACAAACCACTGCTAATCTGATGGGCAGTCTCAGGAATCACAACTGTTGACTTTTCCTCGTCAATAACTTTTCGAGACATGTTAGAATTCCCAACTCCATCTCCATTATTCACTTCCATTACAAAGCTTGGCTCTTGGCGATGATTGTCTCTTGACTCTTGTCCTCCTACCAAGAGCGGCTGGTCCTCTGCCTCTTGAATTGTAATGTGTGTAACAGCCGGATTGTAGAATGAGTATCTGCTTTCTATTTATATATATAGAAATTATAGTTGTCTATCTTGAGGCAGAGAGTTAATCGCAGCCAGTAAAGCGAGACTTTAATTTTGGTCCTAAATTGTTGGTATGAAAGAGGATCGTTGTTACTGCTGTTTCTCCATGCGCTTTTCGTATTGGATCCGTGGCGGTTGTGTTCAGTTAAAAGATCCCATGATTGGCCAGCTTGGATGGCTTGGATCTTTTCCTTCAAATTGCGTGCCACTATAAGACATTGAAAATTAATAGGAGACAGACCTGGTGCCCTGTTCACTATCTTGTTCAGAAAATAAATGTTACTTTACAATGAGCAAAGCTGTAATTATTAAATAATTATAATAAAAGAGAGAGAGAGATAAGCATTACAGAACTTACGAGGAAAAAAATTAACAAATGAAAGAATTCTTTTTTTTTTTTGTATGTCTACTTAGCATCATAATTTTTTTTAATAAAAGCATCGCAATAATTGGTATTTTTTATAATTTATTTTAAATATTTCTCTCGAGTCTTTTTTTATATACAAAAGAAGTTAATGACAAATTGTGGATGGTCTTTCTTGGCGTGAAAAAAGATAGCTAGAAAATTGGAATATACGAGGGTTTCTATTAATTAAGTTCCTGAATTATTATTTTTTTTCAATTAAAAGATCTGTAGTGGCAAGCAGT
>Ga0325405_1006483_pt1 | contig 11820 bp, 9 predicted proteins | sample PopdelMetagenome_21_FD_205663 | JGI IMG/M metagenome (GOLD analysis project Ga0325405, IMG submission 205663) | Populus deltoides microbial communities from Bellville, Georgia, United States - Xylem-Control-R2 | ecosystem: Host-associated > Plants > Phyllosphere > Stem > Wood/Secondary xylem...
AACCACCCTAACTCTTACATTCAAGTTTCTAACAGAGAACCCTCGAGTAGTTGAGGAATTGAGAGTACGTATACATACCCTAATAGCATCGAATTTTAAGCTTTCAATTTGAAGATGCCACCACTCTATTCACACCATGTCCCGCGCTAATTGCGTAATTTAATCGATCAGGCTGAGCATGAGGCAATTGTGAAGAAAAGGGAAAATCCGAACTCCCGCCTCACCTGGGAGGAGTACCGATCAATGACTTTCACACAAATGGTTAGTCTCCACATTCTAAAAAGTTGTCCTTTTGTATTCCAACTTTCCATTAACATCTCTTTCCCTTTTTTTCTTTTTGCGGTAATAAGATAATGTTATATTCTTATGAAATATGACCAATCATTCACTGCTTCCTAAAAATTAATATGGTCCTCTTGTCTTGGAATAAAAACCTTGTTTTTCATTATTTTTTGGTAGATGACTTATATTCTTAATCACAGGTTGTCAACGAAACGCTTAGAATTTCCAACATCCCACCTGGTTTGTTCCGAAAGGCACTGAAAGATTTCCAAGTCAAAGGTACACTGCCAATTCTTGATTTAAAATCTCTACGGTTTACTTCTTCGAAATTGTTCAATTTAATTGATCGTCTGCGAAATTTCCAGGATACACTGTTCCAGCTGGGTGGACAGTAATGCTCGTTACCCCTGCTACTCAGTTGAACCCTGATACCTTCAAGGATCCAGTCACATTCAATCCATGGCGCTGGCAGGTGGGAGATTTTACTGTTACAAAACCTTAGGGTGGATTAAATTTGATTCACTGTCATCATCATCATATATATGCGTGCCATTCATTGCTGCACAGCTGCTTTTTATTGATACATGTTGGTTTTTTAATTCTCTACAGGAACTTGACCAAGTTACCATCTCCAAGAATTTCATGCCATTTGGTGGCGGCACGAGACAATGTGCCGGGGCAGAGTACAGCAAACTGGTCTTGTCGACTTTTCTTCATATCTTGGTCACCGATTACAGGTAGAGATTTGTTTTTTTTTTTTCTCTCTTAATAGTCGCCATACTTGAACATTGGATACGGGAAATTTAATTTTATGCCATAACTATTTGTATTAACTCTTTGAATATATATTTTTAAATACCAGCTTTACGAAGATCAGGGGAGGAGACGTCTCTCGGACCCCTATCATTTCATTCGGTGATGGTATCCATATTAAGTTTACAGCCAGAGCATAAATGAAGAAGCTTTCCTTTGTGCTTTCTCACCGGAAAGAGGATATATAGACCTTACCTGGTTTGGTTTATGAAAGTTTGGAGTTTCAGATCTCTTCAGCAGTGGAGCGATTGAGTTGTAGGGTGGTTTCAAGACAATAAGTGTAATGGTTACAACAGCAATTTGTAATATTTTTTTTTAAAATACAGAGATCGTCCTTTGTTTTATTTTATTCCTTTAATAATCAATGGACACCTTCCCATGTGTTTCTCCATGTCAATTATCAAAACAGTCTTTTTTTTTTTTTTTACACTGATATTGAAGTCTGTATTAGACATTCAGATTCGCTAGGGGAAAAAACCGAAGAAACAGAAAACAAAATAAAAAATAAAAAAATATCAGATGATCAATGTCTCCGATATGTTTGAGAGTGTGCTATGTTTTTTTTTAAGTATTTTTTATTTTAAAATACATCAAAATAATTTTATTTAAAAAAAAATTATTTTTGATATCATTACATCAAAATGATATAAAAAAATTAAAAAAATATTTATTTAAAATAAAAAAAATTTAAATTTTTTTAAAAATACTCTCGAAACGCAATGCCAAACACACCGGAACATCAGCTATTGAGCAAGCTGGTTATGGACCCCACATTACTTTTCTTGAATAACTCTCTAGTTTTTCTTACAAGTCATAGCAAATAGTTTAGATTGTGATACAAATTAGTAGATTAATGATAAGAATTATAGGCAAGTATTGCTTTAAAAAAAAAGACAATTGAAAATATGGGACCACTTTGCATAAATTATAAAGACCATGGTTAATTTTAGCTTTGTCCAACTTATTATTTCTGTAGAATAAATAAATAGTTAGAAAAATCAAATATTACAAGACAATCTAAGAATACTCTTTATTGTAATTATTTTTCTAAAAAAAATAAAAATAAGAGCTTGTTTGAACCCCACAAAAAAAATTAAATAATTTAATTAAGATCTGTATAAATTGAGGTTTAATATACTTAATATAAAATAATTAAGATTAGTTAATTTTAAGATATTTAAGATTATTAAATGTGTAATTATATATAAAAAAACAATTCAAGTTAGTTAATTTTAAAATATTTAATGTTATTTGTTTTAATCTATCTATATATATTAACACTAACATGCTAACGAGATAGAATGCGAGATGGAAGTTGATATAGCAATAAAATATTTATATTTGTTGTATTTCATGTTATAGAATCTTAGTTTTCCATGAAAAATAAAAAATACAAAAATGATTAATTTAGTACGTCAATAATTAATAAAATCTTTAATTCACATTGGAAATGTGTATTGGGAATCAAGAGACAACACATTAGATTTTTGCAACTTTAAAGGCTTGGAATAGAGTATTTTTGTCTTTTTATATACAATGAAATTACTATTTTGTTCTTTGATTGAAAAAATAGAAGCCTTTGAAGTGGGGTGATTTTTTTTCATAGATTCATTGGTCATTCAAAGATTCAAGGGGAATATGTTAGTCTTTTTAAGTTTATTTATACAGTAAAAATACTATTATACCTCAAAGGTCAACAAAATTTAAACTTGTTGACCAAAAGTTTTTTTAGTAGGTCAATAATTATAGAATCTATTTACACATGTTATAGAATCTTAGCTATACATAAAAATACAAAAATGATTAATTTAGTAAGTCAACAATTAACAAAAACTCTAATTCACGTTGGAAATCTATTATGTGTGTATTGTGGATCAAGAGACAACATAATAGATTTTTACAACTTTAAAGGCTTGGGATGAAGTATTTTTATCTTTTTATATACAATGAAATTATTATTTCGCCATTTGATTGAAAAAATAGAATCCTTAGATGTGGAGGTGTTTTGGTCTTTTCATAGGCTCATTGACTATGAAAAGATTGAGGGGAGCATGTTATTCTTTTTAAGTTCATTTGTATAGTAAAAATACTAATGTACCTCAAAAGTCAACAAAATTTAAACTTGTTGACCAAGGATTTTTTTATTAGGTTAACAATTATAGAATCTATTTAAATTTGTTATAAAATCTTAGTTGTACATAAATAATACAAAAAATGATTAATTTAGTAGGTAAACAATTAATAAAAACTTTCATTCACATTGGAAATTTATTATATGTGTATTGTGAATCAAGAGACAACACATTAGATTTTTGCAACTTTAAAGGCTTGAGATAGAGTATTTTTGTCTTTTTATATACAATAAAATTACTATTTTGCCCTTTGATTGAAAAAATGAAAGCCTTGGATGTGGGGGTGTTTTGGTCTTTATCATAGACTTATTGGTCATTAAAAGATTAAAGGGGAGTATGTTAGTAATATTATTGTACCCTAAAGGTCAACAAAATTTAAACTTGTTGACTAAGGGTTTTTTTTACTTTCCAAAAACTTTCAAATAGTAAAAATACTTCTTTACCCTAAAGGTCAGAAAATACTTGAGTTGTTGATTAAGGGCTTTTCAATTTTTTCACTTCTTAAGCTACAATAAAAATATGAATTTACATTTAGAAAAGATAAAAGATCAGTTATGAATTTAGGAGTATTTTGATCATTTTACATTGGTTTATTTGTTATTTCCAGGGTAATTGGGGGGTGTTTTAGTAATTTTACATTGATTTTTTGTTTTTTAATTTGAAAAGTTGCTAGCGCGTAGGTGGTGTATATGTCCTTTAAACGACGCATGCGATGCCACCGGTTGTTCAAACCTGAACTTCCATCATGTCCTTAGAAGCACCACTACGTTCTCTTTTTCCTAGTGTGATGCGTGATGGCAGTTAATAGATGTTTTGTCGTCGATCGTTATTTCTTTTTTTCTTCCTTCTTTTCTCTCTCTTCCAGAGAAAGTACATGTCTGTCCTCTTTTCTTTTTTTGTTTCAATTTCAGCTCTTATATTTTTTATCACTTATTTTCAGCTCTAGCCCTTTTAGAAAAGTTTTGTATGTTTTCAATTCAGTACTTGAATTAGAAGCTGTCATATATTGTTTTTTTTCCAATCCGCTCTTTATCCTTGTGATTTCTCATTTTCACCTTTAGCTCTTTTGTTAAAGTTTTATTGGTTTTTAATTTCATCTTTCAATCAAATTTTATGTAGTCTTATTTTTCTCAATTTAGCTCTCATTCTTTTGATTTTCTTTTCCTTTCATTGAAGTTTTTTTTTTCAGTTTAACCCTCAAATTTAATTTTTTTTAGATGCCTTCAATTTTTTTTTATTTCAATTTTCACCCTCATTCTTTTAATTATATTTTTTATATGGCTAATTTTTTTTTCCCGGTTACATCCTTTGGTGTTTGATTTGTTCGGGATTAGGCTTTACAATTTTTCCATTTGTCATGCTTCCCGATTTAATGATATGGGTCACAAGTTTTAAGTGTTAATATATGGTTGAGAATTCTTTTTTTTTCTCATTTTCTTTTATGATTTTATCATTCTACAATATTATTTTTTGAAAAACAAAATGGTTTTGTGGTTACCTTCAATTTCTTTTTGATCGGTTTGTCTTGGTCTTATTACCTTAGACCACGAGTTTTGCGAGGTTTTTTAGATAAAGGTTTTTTTTTATAAAAAAAATTGTTTTGTATTTAACTTTTGCAGATTTTTTTATTTTATTTTGTATAGATATGTTTTGTTTTCTAAAAATAATATTTATTTTTATTTTAAAATAATATTTATGATATGTTCAGTCACGCATAATTTTTTTTCCTTTAATTTTATTCACTCAATTTCATATGTGTTTTTTTTTTCTATTTTTTCTATTGATTTTAATAAATAAGTTCAGTGGACACAAACATGTAAATATTTTCTTTTGTAAGATCAAATATCTTAATTTGCATCAATCTCTTGATTTTTTTTACTTTCTCTTTTAGTTATTATCAACGACTTTTTTTATTTAGTTACACAGATGATTATTAGATGTTTGCATAAATTTTTTAATCAATACTTATAATTTTTATTACGTAAAACAAATATCAAAATAGTCTTTGTACTCGAGGTTTTTTCTTTAAGAAAATATTATGACCCACTACGGAGCATTGGTCAAATCAAATCTTTATTTTCGCTTTAATTAATATTTTTTCACCCTCATTTTTTTAAATGCTTTTCTATAATTTATTTTATTTTTCATGATTTGTTTTACATTTGATTCATTGGGGATTTAACTTTGTATGATCTTATCGTTTTGCATTTGTTTTGTTTTTTTAAATATTAATTTTGTGATTATCTTCAATTTCTTTTCTATGAGTTTGTTCTAGTCTTATGATTCAGATTACGAGTTTTACATGTTATTTTTTAATATAATTTTTTTTAGAATTTTTTTTTTGTTTGTGTTTGATTTTTTAATATAAATTTGGTTTTATACAAATGAAGTTTATTTTTCAAAATAAAAAATATTCATTTTAAAATAATATTGTTGATGTGTGATAAGGATAAGGATCAACATCATCACACATAATCTCCACTCCGAATAAACTGTAGCAGAGTCTTTGTTCTTGACGTTGAAGATGCTACTATTATACTCTGCATAGTGAAGACGTTGTTGTTGCACTTTGCATGCAGAGCCTTACAGCTTGGCACAATCCTAGTATTGTTGGTTATGTTTGAATTTCATGTAATTCTTATCTCTTGTAACAAACACATAGACATCTCTCTTATCTCTTATAACAACCTCACTTATATAAAGAATAACAGTGCATTCGTCTCTTGTAAGTTGAACCAGAGTGCTTTCAATTCTTTTATAGCATCAGAGATTACTCTAGCTCACACTTCTATTGATCCTATGTCTCTCACTACAGAGTCTTCCTCCTCTTCCGCTGCATTTCATCTTCCAGCTCAAGTTATCTCCATTAAACTTAATGGTACAAATTTTCTTGCATGGAGTGCTCAATTACTTCTTTTATTTCGCAGCTATGGCCTCATAGGAATAGTTGATGGTTCTGAACCCAACCCTCCCCAATTTACCAGCACTGAACATAAAAACCAAGTCATTCTTAATTTTGGTTATGTAGTTTGGCAGTATAAAGACCAAGCGATTCTTGGCTGGATTATATCTTCTCTATCTCCTGCGGTGGTTTCCACCATTTATGATCTTGAGACCTCTCGGCTTGCTTGGCAAGCCCTTGGTGCACGTTTTGCTGCACCCTCTACATCTCGTATTTCTCTTATCAAGAGAAAGTTACAATCTTTACAGCAAGGCTTCATGCAGTGCCAATAGTTTTTGGATGCAGTCAAGTCCCTTGCTAATCAACTATCTGCTGTTGGGAAACCAATTGATGACTTAGATTTAATTCTCTCTGTTCTCAATAGTCTCAATTCTTCTTTTCATTCCTTTGTGACAACATATATTCTTCTTGCTAAACAGAAATCTATGTCGTTCTCAGACTTCCATGCAGAGTTGTTGAATTTTGATCTTATGCAAAAATTCCATAGTCAAACTATTCAACAGGAGACGGGGTCTTATGCTTTCTATTTGCATAAACCTGGTTCAAAACCAGGCTCTCGTAACAGCAACAAGATTCGATTTTCTAGGACATCAAAAGGCTCTAGTCCTGCTCTTTCTCAATTTCGGCAACCATTACCTCACCTGCCATCCTCATCATCAACTGTTATGTCCACTGCCTCTCATTCTTGTTCTCATTGTCAGATCTGTAAACGAGATGGACATCAGGCACTTGACTGTTTTAATCAGATGAACTATTCATTTCAGGGATGTCATCCTCCAACCGAGTTCTGCTATGGTTGCTGAGGCTAATACCACTTACCTCAATCAACATCAATGGTATGCTGATAGTGGTGCCAACGTTCATGTAACCTCAGATCTTGCCAATATTGCAACGTTTCAACCTTATGACGGTGATCATTCTGTGGGTGATTACATAGGTAATGGGACAAGTTTGAATATATCACACACTGGCACTAATTCCATTCAAATTCACTCTTCTATTCTCACTTTAAAAAACGTTGCTTGTTGTCCTCAAGCTTCGGCTCATCTTCTTTCCATTAATAAATTGTGCAAAGATAGAAATTACTGGCACTAATTTTTCTATAAAGGACATCTTGACGGGGGACACATTACTAACAGGGCTAAGTGAAAATGGATTGTACCCAATCAACCCTCGTCAACTCCCTTCATCCAAATTTCATGCTCTTATTATGACTGTTGGCGTCAAGGCTTCTGCTTCCACTCGGCATTGTCGTTTGGGACATCCTTCAGCAAACATTTTACATCGTGTTATTTCTAAATTTTTTCTTCCAGTTACTGATTCCATTAATAAACAAGGTATTTATGTGTCTTGTCAACTGGGCAAATCTAAACAATTGCCATTTTCAGATTCTTCAAGAGAATAAACAACTCGTCTCGAATTAATTCATTCTGATGTTTGGTCTACTTTCACTCCATCTTTAAGTGGTTGTCGGTATTATGTAATTTTTATTGATTACTACACTTGTTTTTGTTGGCCTTTTCCTATTTCTCATAAATCCGTTGTTTACTCTATGTTTGTTAACTTTAAGCTTTTAGTGGAAAAACAATTTAATTACACCATTAAACAATTTCAAAGTGATAATGGGGGTGAATATTATTCTACCATTTTTAAGCAATTTTTAACTACCAATGGAATTTTTCATCGTTTTTCATGTCCACACACATCCCAACAAAATGGCCTTGTCGAAAGAAAACATCATTATATTATAGAAATGAGACTCACTCTCCTTGCCCAATCTGGCTTACCTAAGGTTTTTTGGGTCGATGCTTTTTAAACTTTTATTTTCATCATTAATAGCTTACCTATCAAGGTTCTTGATTACTCTTCACCCTATGAACGTCTTTTTCAACGCTCACCTGATTTTTCCTATTTTTGGCTGTTGATGTTTTCCATATCTTCGTCCTTACTCACTTGATAAATTATCTTACCGTAGCAAGCCTTGTATTTTCATTGGTTACTGCTCTAATCACAAAAGTTTTTGGTGTTTTGATCCATCCTCCATGCAGGTATACATATCCCGAAATGTGATCTTTAATGAAGGTATTTTTCCTGCACGTGAACAATCCATTTTCACTGACTTTGCTAATTGCTTGGACTCTTCAGGTACTTCAAATACTCTATTTTTACCTCCATCTTCTCCTCCATTTAATTTTTTTTCCCTGTGTCTTCCCCTAACATAGATTCACCCTATCATACCTCCCATGATAGCACCTTACCCGATAACCCAATTTCCCCCCTTCCTTTCATTCATCCTGATAACTCCTCCCCTACATCTTTACTCCACACACCAGTCCTCCCTGTTAGCCACCCTGAGTCCCCCCCAACCACCATTCTTCAAATACATCTTTGGCTACTCTTTCTAATGCTTCCCACAAAAATGCATCTTCTGATCATTCTGACGGTGAACTCCCTCTTCCTAATTATTCTTCTCGTATGCTTACTAGATCCCAAATTGAACACTATAAACCCCGTACTTTTCCCGACTTTCAACTCCACTACACTACTCGTCACCATTTTCAAGCTTTGCATGCAGGTGTGGTAATCTTTGAGCCCCGTACTTATGTTCAAGCAGCTGCTATACCTGAATGGCATGCAACAATAGCCAGTGAATTTCAGGCGTTGCTGAAGAATGAAACATGGTCATTATGCCCTCGTCCTCCTGGTAAAAATGTGGTCCCATGCAAATGGGTATTTAAGCTCAAATGTAGACCCGATGGCAACATTGATCGTCACAAGGCAAGATTAGTGGCTGTTGGTTATTTATAGAGAAGTGGTATTGATTTTCATGACACTTTCAGCCATGTTATCAAACCATCTATTGTTCATATGGTTCTTGCAATTGCAGTTTCTTTCAACTGGGATATTCGGTAACTAGATGTTTCCTACGCCTTTCTTCATGGCATTTTAGAAGAACAGGTTTATATAGCCCAACCGAAAGGTTTTGAGGACCCTATGCACCCCCAGTTTGTCTGTAAGCTTTATAAGTCACTCTATGGCTTGAAGCAAGCCCCTCGGGCTTGGTTTAATCTGTAACACCTCACCCAACTAGCAATATATTGTCTATTTTGGCCCACAGGCCTCACGGATTTGTTTTTGGCAGCCACGCATGGCCCCAAAACAAGTCTTACTAATCAAGGTGAGCATGCTCATATAAGGCCCTCCCCCAAATCCTCACCCGCCGATGTGGGATATTACATAATCGTCTATCTACTGCTCTCTTATCTCTTGGTTTTCTCAGCTCACAAGTTGATCTGTCTCTGTTCACATATCACCAAGATTCAATTCATGCCTTTTTATTAGTATATGTGGGTGATATCCTTGTCACCTCCAATGATCAACGCTTCATTACATCTCTTATTTCTAACTTGCAACTTGAGTTTGCTATGAAGGATCTTGGGCAGCTGACATATTTTTTGGGTATTGAAGCTACATGCAATTCTTCTGGTCTACATCTTCGCCAAACAAGATATATCATTGATTTATTAAATCATGTCAGACTTCTTGGCATTCGTCCATATCGTGCTCCCTGTGTTTCGGGTTCCAAATTGTCTAAATTTAATGGAGAACTTCTCCCAGATCCATCTAAATATAGGCAAATAGTTGGTGCCCTGTAGTAGGTCACTCTCACCCAGCCTGACATTGCATACTCAGTGAACCAGCTCTGTCAACATATGCAAGCTCCCACTTCTACTCATTGTAAAACAACTAAATGAGTGCTTCACTATTTAAAGCATACACTTGATTATGGCCTCTTCTACAAACTAGGATCATTTTTTGTGAATGCTTACCGTGATTCTGATTGGGCCGGCGATCCTGACGATAGACGATTAACGTGTGGTTATGGTGTGTATGTGGGTCCTAACCTCATCTCTTAGTCAGCCAAGAAATAACCTATAGTGTCCAAATCTAGTACAGAGGCAGAATATCGATGCTTGGCCTTGGTCACAGCTGAGGTATATTGGCTACGCATGCTCTTGTGTGAACTGCAAATTTCACTTAAATCTGCTCCTATTGTCTGGTGTGACAATGTCAGTGCTCTAGCTCTTACTTCCAATCCTATTTTTCATGCACGGTCTAAGCATATTGAAGTGGATTACCACTTTGTTCAAGAGAAGGTGACAAACCGAGACATCATCTTACAACATGTCCCCTCTTCCTTGCAACCTGCAGATATATTTACAAAGGGGCATACAGCTGATCGATTCTGTTTTCTTAGGGACAAATTCTCAGTGTTGGATCTCCCTGCTAGTTTGTGGGGAATGATAATGATAAGGATCAACATCATCACGCATAATCTCCACTTTGAATAAACTGCAATAGAGTCTTTGTTCTTGACGTTGAAGATGCTACTATTACACTCTGCATGGTGAAGACGTTGTTGCACTTTGCATGCAGAGCCTTACAGCTTGGCACAATCCTAGTATTGTTGGTTACGTTTGAATATCATGTAATTCTTATCTCTTGTAACAAACACATAGACATCTCCTTTATCTCTTGTAACAACCTCACTTATATAAAGAATAACAGTGCATACGTCTCTGGTAAGTTGAACTAGAGTGCTTTCAATTCTATTGAATGTGTTTGGCCTTGTGTAAAAATTTTTAGGGCGTGAGTTTATTTAGTCAATTTTATTTGTGTTTATCTTTTAGATCATGAGTTTTTTAGGATGTGAATTTATCTTTTATTTATTCAAGTAAACAAGTTTAGTGAATACAATCGGAAGAATTTTTTATTTTGTATAATTAAATTTTTTAATATGTATATATTTTTTAATTTATAGAATTGAGATGCCGCTATTGGCACTCCTATACTCCCAATATTGTTTTTTAGTTCATAAGTTGACAAAGGACCTCTTCTCTTATCTAAAATATCAAATTACCCTGTACAAAACTCATGCTGGAGTTGAACATTTAATTTTTAAAAATAATAATATCAAATATTCTTTCATTGAATGTTTAGTGCTTTCATGCTTGATTCTCCATTCATTTATTTGATTTAATATTCAACTTAATACTCCATTTTTTTATTTTTTTATAGGAGATTCCAATAATAATAATAAAAAAGGGGTAAACTTAAGAACTGAGGAAAATAAAAGGAAACAGAAACCGATGAAAGCATTTAGTATATCGACGAGTGGTTGAGTGAGATAGAGGAAAAAGATGTAGTCAGATTTCAAGATTGGAGAGATAAATTTAGTTTCAATTCTTGAAAGTTAGTTCAAAAAATATCCTAATTGTAATTTTTTTAAAAAAATTAGCCTCTCGTGAATATATTTAAGGCAAATATATATATATATTGATGCCTATTATATATATATATATATATATATATATATATATATATATATATATATATATAGTAAAGAGGAAGAAATGGGATTCGTGTAATCCATATTTGACTACAAACAATTGATGCCTATTTTATATATATATATATACAAAGAGGAAGAAATGGGATTCGTGTAATCGACCACTTGTTTTCATTATTGCTTTTTTTTTTATACGACGTCGGGTGCAAGCTTAAGTTGACTGGAATGGGTCAAGAAACTAATTGATTGCTGAAAATCATTGGGAATAACTCCGGTGACAG
>Ga0325405_1006487_pt1 | contig 11813 bp, 11 predicted proteins | sample PopdelMetagenome_21_FD_205663 | JGI IMG/M metagenome (GOLD analysis project Ga0325405, IMG submission 205663) | Populus deltoides microbial communities from Bellville, Georgia, United States - Xylem-Control-R2 | ecosystem: Host-associated > Plants > Phyllosphere > Stem > Wood/Secondary xylem...
ACACCTTTTTTTAATTTGATAAATAGGTTTAAAATTACCCTCTTTTGAGGATAGATGTTTAAGAGTATATGACAATAGGGCTCGTTGTTGATTCGTGACACGAAGATAATAAGATGGATGGAATATGTTTTTTTTTAAATAAAAAAAAAAACAAAAAAATCCACTCTAAGATTATTTTAATAGACTAAGTTCTTATGCGTAATCTAAACAAAGGAAAAGAATTGGTGTGTGATTAATAAAAAAATTCGGAAAAAACCCAGAATTCTCCAATAATTAGATAATCAACAAGCTGCCTAGCAAATTAACCAGAAACAATTTGCCAAGTTTAAAGGAAAGAAAAGCATACCTTATTATTTGGGGACGAAAACAATCTTGGAAACATTGACTTTGCTGAGGTCAATCTCGGAATTCGCGCAGCCGGGACAATCGATAGCTGAGAGGCTCGTTCCGGGCTCTTATAATCACCGGAAATAGCTACAAGAACATCATCGGGTACTGTAGAGAAGCTCGACATGGATGACAAGTAATCCACCAAGGAGTCGTTTTCAGGCACTTGTACTGCCTCAATATCCCAAAAGATCCATTTTTGTGTTGAGCCAGTGGGAGGCTCATCGTGAGTAACTGCGTTTCTCCACGGCGGCGCCCCCCCGTTAGCTCGCAAGAAATTGCCACACCAGCTCTTAAATTTAACCTGAGACCCGTCTCTTACAGGCTCCCACTCCATCTTACAGATGTCTGTAATATCTTCAGGCACTGTTTGCAGTATTTTCTTCCCAGTCACGCCTAAAAAAAAGGGCAAGTCAGAGGCTGCGAGGTACTTGCCATAGCAGTTTCTGAGACGAATAACATGGCTTTTTCCATCGACCAGCTCCACAAACCATATGACAGCTTTCCGTGATATGCCGTGTCGTGTTTGACGAACAGTTTCTTGGTCGAAGTCCGCGATCAAGTACTTGTAAAGGTGGCTCCGGAGCTTAATTGCCTTTGTCTTGGTAAAAAACTCCATCAGCAATCCAAAGTGCTGTCCTAACCTGTTAAACAGCCAGAGGCCCAGAGACAACTACGTATTGCTGTTTGTTATTGAAAGACCTGATAAAAGAATATAGCTCAAGATTCAAGGATTAGCGAACAGGAAATATGGAAGGGAAAACCAGAAGAAGGGGTGTCCGTGTTTGCGATTTTTCTCTAGACATAGACATGGTGGGGAGAACCTTTTACATAATATACTAGTCAAATTGTTCACTTGTGTCTTGTCTTTCTTGCAGTTACTGTACTAGCTGTAGTTAGCTAGCTAATTACACCGTGCTTTTTGTTTCTTAACTTGCAAGGTTGCTAGGGCAGAAATGAGGGTACGCTTAGGTCCATGGACCTTGATAATAATGATGAAAGTCCCAAGATTTATAAATTAGAGGGTATTTATTGGGTTGATATAAATTCAATGCTCGTTTAGAGCTTGTATCAGTATAGGTTACTGAAAGAAATAAAGAAATAAATTAATTTAGTTTAATCCGATCAAAATTTATTTATGTTGACCAATCAGATATTCATTTATTTTTGTTTTGAATTTTTTTATTATTTTATTTGTATTTTTTTAAAAAAAAAATTGAGAGTTATACTTTACAACCTTATCTCGTATCCAGGTTAGATCTGAAAATTTTATTTATTTATTTATTTGAAGAAATAGTAAATTACGTTGATTAGTCAAATTAAAGGAAGTAATATCCCAAAACAATATCGACGGCAAGGTGCATTTTCGTCCTCCAACGCGCGCACATACACGGCTTATTGTTCACGCGCAAAAAGCAGAAACGCAAGAGAAGGACACTAGGGGTGGATTAGGCCACGGGGTAATTATTGTCCACGCGTATCAAGAGCGTAGAGTCAATGCTCAAGTGGAAGGAGATGCAACCTAGTAGGCTGGTTACCACGCGTGGCCTGAGCTCTACCCCTGACGTCGTCTTCCTCTGGAAGCTTTGAATCACTAGAAGAAACTAATTTGAATTTTCGGCCAGCATAAGATTATTTTTTTATTTCGATTTCAATTTTTCAAGTTCTAAAACTCATCATTCAACTCAGAGAATTTAAAAAGCTAAAATATTAAAAAATTAATCTTGCTATTATTAACCATTAATTAGCCATCATAAATCAATAATTAAATTTAAAAAAACTAGGAGAGTTTTTTTAGTAGAAAAACCAAGAATTCTTCAAGATTAATTCTTTATTCACTCATAATTTATTTATTTAAAACAAATTTTTAACAATCCCTCCATGAATAGAAATTGTCTCACTAGTTTAAATATAACCCAAATATTTATGGAGATATACTAATTTGATAGATTACTACATTAGAATAATTAGTTTTTGGCTTTGAACCTTCCCTAGTGAAATATTATCGAACTTACTCGGCTAAATAGTGAACGTAATATCTTGAATTATTTATCTTTCTATGTAAACTAAGATAATAGTACTCACATAGATCTCTATCTAAAGATTTCTTTTGGCTCTTATTGTTGTGTTTTTTTTTACTATGAACAACTCTTTCATTCATTAGCGCTTTAAAAAAAAATCAAATTTTATCAAAATTCTCAAAGAAACGATCACATTTCTCACTCATATAGGTGATCTTTATTAAGAGTATTCTTCTATGCTCCACTTAGTGTACTAAGATACAAAAATTATTAAAAGTTCATCTCACCTTTTATCACGTTGCATCTAACACTTATTTCATCATATGAATAAACAAGAAATAATAATTTTCTAGTGCTACCAATAATATTATATGACTTAGTTTTTTATTTGAACCTAAATCTTGGGATTCCCAATCAACCATGTATGGTTGTCATCATTACACTCTTTCATCTTTTAAAGGCTTAAGCCCACTCACCTTGATGAAATATACACAAACTCCCTTGATAAACCTATGGTTAGCAGATCCATGATATTTTTCTGTAACTTTAAAGAGTCAATGAAAATAATTATATTTGAGAGCAAATATTTAATGGTATTAAGTCTACGATGTATATGTTTTGACTTATCATTATACACACTACTTTATGTCATTCTAATTGTCGATTGACTGTTGCAATGGACATAAATAGCTGACAACATGGAATATCCTCTATGAAATACCAAATCCATTCAACTTCCTCTACAACTTTATCACGAGTAATAAACTCTGATTTTATCATAGATCTAGTGATACATATTGTGCAAGGGAAAGACGCATCACTCTTAGTGTATCCTATCTACGGTGAGCTGTATTGTTGATTGCTTGTTAATCTAATGCATGTTTCTATTTGGTGGTTTCATCTAAGGTTTAAGATAGATTTCTCTTCGTAAGGAAGTATTTACTTTATCAGGTAAAATCCTAATCGTTATAAGGCCCTAATTTTACATTGCATTTATTTTTTCAAACCATGCCTCGCATCATTGATTTCTTCTTTTCATTCTCAGAACAATCTCCAGAAAGACTTAACGCCAACCAAATAGGAAGCTTCATCCAATCCTCACCTTTGGAACGGGCTCAAGAGCTTCAATCAGACTTAGGGAGCGGGGAAAGTAGCAGAAAGGCGGTCGGAGCAAAACAACTTCTTTGCGGAAAGCGATGTCATTATCTTCCGGTAAGAGTTCAAGCGGTAGTTCGAGCTAAAGCACTCTTCTTGGCTTTCAATTCACTTCCGTTGTTGTACCATTCCATCTCTTTGTCATCGCATATAGAATTCCTTTTTCCTGTTTCGAGTTTCAGGTTTTATTTTGTATCTTTAATACTTTATAGTGTAATTTTATACTCCTAGATATTAAACTCTACAACTAAATCCTAACATTTTGAATAATAAACTAATTGTTGTAGGAGTTTTTGTATATTTAAAACATGATAAAAATGCGATTTTATCATTTTTAGAAAATATACATGAAAAACCTTTAGAATTTGGTTGTACACATGAAACCAAAACATATTTTTTGTATTTTTGAAATGAGGAATTTCTTTAGAATTTCTTTAGATTTTTTTTTTAAATTTCAGAGAAAATCGGGTATTTTTAATATCGGATTTGTATCTTACAATGTAAATCTACAACCCAATATTAGGTGAAAGTGCTGGAAAATCATGCGAGAGACTCACAAATATTTTTAAAATGATCTCTAAATTTTTTCAGAATTTGTTTTTTTAATTTTAAGGGGTTGTTTGGCTAAACATGCAAATATAGACAAATTAAAACTAAAAGAAAAAAGGCTTAAACAAACACACCCTTAGCCTAAAATTAGAGGCTTAAAAATTCTTTAAGGGTGTGCTTAACAAACATGTCCTTAAGAGCCAAACATGGGCTTATTGCTTAAGGAAAAACATGGTGAGCCAAACACGCCTTTATGGATTAGTTTGGACTTGACCAAGCCACATAAGCTAGGTCTATTGGGCTTGGGCCCAATTGGCGCATGCGAGCTAGGCTCATGTCCATCCCAATCCTATTGTTGGGCCAACATACTCTTTTTTGGACTGGACCCAACCCAGCCATATAGGCTGGGTTGAAACAAAGGTCCAACCCCATTACTTAGCTACCATTGACCTGACCCAATGATGGCTAGCAAATGTCAATAACATGAATTATTTCTTCATGTTATTGGCATGGTTTAACACTCGTTCTAAGAAGTAAAGAGCAAGGAAAGGCTTACTTGGCTGAATGTGGACGTTGGCTGGCTAGTGGAGCCTTAGACTTGGCGTGCTGGTTTACTGGTGGAGCTCACGATGGATGTTGTTGTAGCTGAAGAAGTTGCGGTGGGGAAAAAAAGGTAGTCGCTGCTGGACATGGTTGGTGTTGGAGTTCACGTTACTATTTTGAATGACTCGACCAAAAGGGAAATATGTTGTTGCTGCTGGTGGTAAGCTATTGACCAAAAGTTATGCCGTTTACGGTGGTGCTGCCTAGATTGATGGCAGTGCTACCATGGAAGGAGATGAAAATGGTATTTAGATTGGTTTTTTTGTTGGTGTAAGTGGAAATGGTGGAAAAACAGTGAGAAAAGGTTGGAATGTGTGATGTTGGGGTTGGACCAGGAGGTGTTTTTGTTTGGTGTCTATGAAAAAAAGAGAAAAGAATGGTGGTTGTGTTCTTCTCTCTCTCTTTTCTTTCAAAAACAAAAGCTGGCTTTTCTTTCAAAAACCAAAGCTAGTGCACGAGGTAGGTTTGTGCTTCAGTCTCTCCTCCTCTTCTCAATGGATTTCACCATTATTTATAAGGGTTTAAAGAAGGGTATGAGATGTTTATCTGGCATGAATTGTGACCTTTAATTCAAATGGGAAGGATCCCATTGTTGGCCAAAAATCAGCATCACAGGCTGCTAAAGCTGGGTTGCACAAGCTGATCAAGTTGTTGTTTTTGGGACGGCGTTGCGACGCCTACAAAGACGACCACCCAACGAGAATCAAGATGAGGTGTAGTACAATGTCTGACCACGAGAGTGATGGCTTGTTTGTTTTGTTTGGTGGAGAGATGAGATATTAAATATCTTTGAAAAATAATTATTTGGGCAGCTTTTCAAGTATGGAGGTTGAAGATGATGAATATTGTTAAATGATGTTTTAATTTTTTTTTACCTTTGTTGACCAAAATGATCTCGTTTTGATTCAAAACACATTGTTTTGGTCAAAATAACACCGAAACATATCGTTTCAATTAAATGAAATGATACTGTTTTAGCATTTAGGGTTAATTTAAGTTTAAAAATCTCATATTTGAATTTCAACCCTCAATCTTCTAATTTATTCAATTAAGTCTTCAATTAAATTTTGATTATAAGAATCAATTCAATTTCACCCCTACCAAATCTTAAAATGACCCTATAAGTTTAACGCCTTTTCATTTTAATTATTGATTTTGAATTTATACAAATTGATCCCTAAATCATTTAACTTTCAATTTGCTTAAACTTCATCCTTATTTTCAATCCAATTCAATCCTCAAAGTTTAGCCTTTTTTTGAAAAAGATTTAACCACTTAACTTACAATTTGCTTCAACTTCACTCATGTTTTGAATTAAATTGAATCCTTGAAGTTTAGCGTTTTTTTTTTGGTTGGAAAGGTTCTCGATTATGAATTTCTCCCTGCCAAATCTAAAAATATACCATAAAGAATAAATTACAATAGCAAAGGGTTTATGCTAAAACCCTACCCCATAATCCCCTCAGTCATGTCCTCCTTTCTTCTCCAGCCAAAAAACGAAGTCATCATCGTAAGATAAAAGAAAATGCTTCATCATCGCTCTCCTGCTTCAATGCTCCATTCCTCGTATAAAATACTTGCTCCATCATCACTTCCTCCACGACAACCTAAACCCCTTTCCCAATTAAAGCCCTCCTTTTCATTTCTATCCTCTCCGCTTCGAATCCGCTTGTTTTTCCTCAACCCAAGAGCAATTCGAGGATTCGCCTCTGCTGTTGTCGCCGAGACTAAGGCAGCCGAGACCTTCTTTTCCGACCACGCTGTTTCCTGGGCTTCTCTTGGTTTGTCTCATCCGCTCTCTCGAGCTCTCTCCAACACTGGCTTTTCAAGACCCTCTCTTGTTCAGGTGTCTCTTTGAAACATCTATGTGTTTCCTTCTTTTCTTTTCTTTTATGTTAACCATGTCTCTATGATAGATAATAATAATCGTTAAATGGTTCTTAGGCTGCGGCTATACCATCAATACTTTCGGGAAAGGATGTGGTTATTGCAGCGGAGACTGGTAGTGGTAAAACACATTCCTACTTAGTTCCTCTAATTAACAACAGGCTATCTGCTTCTGCTTCTCAACAAGGATTGACCCCAACCCCATCTGGGCTTTCTCTTGTTCTTTGCCCCAATGTGTTGCTATGTGACCAAGTTGTCAGGATGGCTAGTGGTCTTTGTGATGATGATGGCCACCCACTTCTTAAAGTTGCAGCTGTCTGTGGCCGACAGGTAAGTGATCACCTAACTCTTCTTGTTTGATTACAGATGTGCCATGGCTTTTTTTTTGTTCTCCATGTCTGTGACTTTTTTCAGATTCATTATCGGGGCTCTTTTAATTATTAAGAGTATTGTGAATATGATGCTGCTTTGACTGCAGGGCTGGCCAGTCAATCAGCCGGATATTATTGTATCAACACCAGCTGCCCTTCTGAATAATATTGATCCGAAAAAACAATCCCGGTCCAGTTTTATTCGTGGTGTAAAATATGTGGTATTTTCCTCGTAACCCAATATTTGTCAAAGTTGGTTGAGGAACCTTGTATTTTTAGTTTATTTGTTGTCTGTGATAATTGGTAGGTGTTTGATGAAGCAGACATGCTTCTCTGTGGGGGATTTCAGAATCAAGTTATCCGTCTCATAAACATGCTTCGTTTTGATGAGAAGCAGCTGTCCCGTGCAAATAAATCTGCAGTCGAGGTTCCTCAGGGAATAGGTTCTGATTCTCTAGAGCGTTTCAGCTCAGAGGATGTAGAAGGCCAACAAGAATCAGTCTTGGAAGAGGATGAAGAAGACCAACAAGAATCAGTCTCGGAAGAGGAAGAGGATTTTGTTGTTGAGTTTGAAGTTGAGGACATAAAAGAGGAAATTGAGGCTGGGTCCATTGACAGAAAAGACTGGAGGAGGGTGAGAAAAAATTACGAACGCAGTAAGCAGTACATTTTTGTCGCAGCCACCCTACCAGTCAACGGAAAAAAAACTGCTGGAGCCATGCTGAAGCGAATGTTTCCAGATGCAAATTGGATTAGTGGAACCTATCTTCATTGTCACAACCCTAGGTGCCATGTTCAATTGTGCTTGCTAGTTGTCGTTCACATATGTTTATTTTTCTTGTCTACCAGCAACTCATGTGTTATATTGCTGACTTGCTGTCATCCACTGCATGTAAAACAGTTTATTTCGGAATTCATATTGCTGCTCACACCTGCATAACTAACATGGAGAGAAATGATGATATAAATCTATAGCTAAAGTATTACACCAATTTGCAACTCAGGAATTCCCTGCATCAGTTATGGACATGTTGAGTTGCATATGCATTTTCCTGATATTGGTTGGTCACTTGAAAATTGTAGGATCCTAATTTTTCACTGCCATGCAGAATAATGGGTTTTTTATGCGAGTTCCATGTTCATTGGTCCAATATTCCCTGTCCTTGTTGGAAATATGCACCCATGGTTGGTTAGGTTTCGTTGGTCTATCAGAGTTATCTCCCTGAACTCTTGTTGGCTTGTTGCTTCCTTCATAGGCCTTGCTCGCATTACCTATAATTGGGTTTGGGAAAACTTGTTTTTATCCTGCTGCTTGTCCAAGTAGGATGCTAGTCAAGCCACCTCCTCTTGCAATGACATGGGGCTTCAGAGGCTCTGTCCTGTTGGCAACCTGTAATCGAAAATCTAAATTTTAAGTATATGCACAATTTTTCAAACATGTTCCTGCTACACATGGTGGTGTCATTAATTTGTAGTTTATCACATTTGCTCTCTTCAGTATGTTGATTTTGTTACCAATTTGTTGTTTCTTTTGCCTTTCAGATTGGAGCGAAAGTGGGTTGAAGTTACAGTTGATACCCAGTTGCATGCACTCATTGAGGCTGTGAAACAAGGATTTAGATCTGACATGTTAGATTATGGGGCTGGTGTGAGTAGAACTATGGTTTTTGCAAACACTGTTGAGGCTGTTGAAGCAGTGGCTAAGATATTGGGTAAAGCAGGAATTGAGTGTTTTCGTTACCATAAGGACAGCTCTTTGGAGGAACGTGCAAAGACATTGGTTGATTTCCGAGAAAAAGGTGGAGTTTTTGTGTGCACTGATGCTGCTGCACGTGGAGTTGACATTCCGGATGTCTCACATGTTATTCAGGTTCTTCTTCCAATCAATTACTTGTTACTTCTTGTATCTATTTCTTACATTTTTATATTGATCACATTCATTATTCTCTTCAAGACTCGTAGGATTGAATAGTTTTCTCAGCCTCATCAAGGACTTCTACTTTTGTGGCTTTGCAAAAGTTTTCAGTCAATATTCAGTGGAAAGTCCCATCATTTTATTTTCTTTCTCTGCGGAGGATGTCTCATTCTTCTTATTGTGCTTATGACTTGTTCCTTTTTTAATCAATTTCTCTTTTCTTTTTATAAAAAACGATCATGATAGCAGGAAATCCTGGCAATGTTTGGTATTAAAAAAAAGTGAAATAAAATTGTAACCTATAGTGAAAAAACAATCACAGACATAAAATTAACAAAAACATACTACTGCCCATGGAAACAAGAGATATTCTCATCTCATTGATAGTATCAAACACGTAGTGCAACTAACAGGTAGCCATAATGGAAGAATTCACAACCGTTGGAGTTCTATTGGTGTTTGGATTACGGGAAGGGAGACTGAGATATTCCACAAGATTGAAAATTATAAAACATGATGCAATTTTTAGGAGATAATTATCACAGAGAAATATCGTTTTCCAGAGTTTTCCTTTAATTTCTTTTTTCTTAGGATGTGTCTGCTCTAGTTTTGAGATGATAAAGTTAATGCCTAACCAGTGGTTAGTTCTCCTATAGAACACCCTGTTACATTTATCAGACTTGGCATTAGTTGAATTGAGTTAATCAGATTACAGCTTCATTTGCTTGAAATCACAGTGCATAAGCCATACATTTGAAGCTAACTGTGGTTGTAATTGGTACATTCCAGGCGGACTTTGCCACCTCTGCTGTAGATTTCTTGCATAGAGTTGGTCGCACAGCCCGGGCTGGTCATCATGGACTTGTCACTAGCCTGTATACTGAATCCAACCAGGATCTTGTTGATGCTATTCGTCAAGCAGAGAAACTGGGTCAGCCTGTGGTAATTGTCGAATCATGCACTTTGGTTCAAGTAGTTTACCAGCTTAACCATTCTAATATTCCCCATGCTTAGTTAAAAGCAACAATCTTTTCTTTGCTCACTCCTCCTCCCTCTTTTTTGAGGGATGAGGATGCAACACCCTGTGCTACTGCTCTGCAATAACTTATTGGTCATTTGCTGATTTAAGTGCAATTCGCCATTCTGATCCATGAGGAATACTGGTTAATCAACAAAAATCAGCGCTGGAGTCCTAGTGCCTGAATTAATTTCTGTATTTTTTTCTCAGTTGCGCATTTGCATCTTCCTAATTTCATGTTTTTGAATGGCTGCAGGAGACTGCTTTTAGCCGGAAAAGGAGCTTCAGGAACAAACTTAAGAAGAGAGGTAGGTTATTTGCTTAATGCCGATTTATTTTAGCGCAAGGGAAGGGAACAAATTGAGATTTCTAAATCGGTCTACATTTTGGTACCTGGGAAGAAAACATTCAAAACCATGCAAGATTCCCAATCCTCTTATATTTACAGCGAAAGGAGATTGATTTGAGAATTGCCAAGGCAAAGAATTTGCCTGGCCCTTGGTTAACCAAACCATGCCCATAAAAGCTTCCTTGATGAAGTGGAAAATCAACCTGTTATTTTCTTGGTAATTAAAGAGCAACAAACTCAATAGTTTCAACTCTAAATCATAAATGACTTGAAATCCTTCCCTGGATGGAAACGTTGAATCTATTATCCTCTTATGAAAAAACCTTCTCATTTGCTGAGATGCTTTCAGAGGTCAAATCTCCAAAGGAGCTTGTGATGTAGCAAACCTCCGTCCAATTTTATATTTAACCTGAGAATATTTCTTTGTTATGGATTAAGCCCTGTACCAGCTGGTATGGTGCAGTTTGATTGTCATAAAATTTCTAACTGATTGTCATTGTGCTATTTTAGCAGGTTTTAGCAAATTGATAGACAAATCCACTGTTGCATTGACGAATGCTTAAGGAACTTGGATAAGAAAGAAGCAGATACCCTAATCAGTTTGTTTTTCTTCAAGTAGTTACCTTTAATTATCATAATACCCATGTAAATGTATTCTTGGTTGAATTACATTGATTATGTCTCTCACTTTGTCTTAAGCAGCCCTTTCCATGATCAGTTCATTGATTGTATACCAAAATCTTCTTAGCCTCTGCACTTTGTTGCTTTGCTGTAGCAAGTTTACCGTGCAGATAAACTTCTTTCCTCTTTGGTGCAGGAAAGGGTTCCAAGGCCCAGCAGCTAAAACTCTTTAACATGGAATTCCAGCCATAAAAAAAAAAAAAACCCTCTGCATTGTCTCTAGAATTACACTTTTCCCTTTGAAATTTAGGGCTGCCGCTGCCCGCTGGTGTGTTATTCTGCGATGCCCCCCTCCTCAGCCAAGTTTTTAGGATGTGCTCTATCCGTGGGGAGTGAAGCTGTAACACCACCAGCCATAATCACATCTTGCCCCCCTCAGCCCCTCTCATTCTTTCATGTTTTTCTTCGCCCAAGAATTCGTTTTTACGTACTTTCAAGTCCCTCTATTCTTGAAAGATTTTATTTTAGTTTGTTCCATCCTTTTTATCATTGTTTTTTTAATTCATCTTATTTATGGATCATTTTTTTTTTCACGAAAAGGTTAATGGCTTAATCTACTTGGTGAACAAATTGACAAATTAATCATCTCCTAACCATGATATTTTTGCTAGACAAATGAAAATCTAAGGGCATGTAACGGCATGCTTTGCCACGGCATCAAGGAGTTGATGGATCTAGGGTTCTTGGCTTGGAATGCTACCAAGGAAGAAGTTTCTCCATACTTTTGCGGGTTTAATAACAGCGGGTGTATTTGCGTGAGAAATTTTATTGTGTTAAAAACTAATTATATTGGTTATTTATTAAGATTTATTTTGAAGAAAAAGATAAACAAGCAAGAGAGAAATGTTACATCAAAGTATTTTTATCATTTTTTTTT
>Ga0325405_1006488_pt1 | contig 11812 bp, 6 predicted proteins | sample PopdelMetagenome_21_FD_205663 | JGI IMG/M metagenome (GOLD analysis project Ga0325405, IMG submission 205663) | Populus deltoides microbial communities from Bellville, Georgia, United States - Xylem-Control-R2 | ecosystem: Host-associated > Plants > Phyllosphere > Stem > Wood/Secondary xylem...
AAGGTATCTTAATATATTAGATACGTTATTATAAAACATGCTTTAGTTAAGGAGTTATTGATACTTCAAGTGCAAAATGATGATATAAAACCTTGATAAAAATGCACTTTTAAGTACTAATCAATTCCTATGGAGAGGTTTTCAGAAGTGATGAAAACTTTTTTTTGTTTTGATTTTGGTGAACAATATAAAGTGACATTTTGTTGGTAAAAAAAAAGGTTCAAAATTCAATTTGAAGGTTACAGAGAACCGATTTCAAAGCATTCATTTTATTCAAAAAAAAGAGCCTAAGGATCACTTGTGCTTGTTTCCTAACCTTTTTCTTTTGAATTTCTTTCCAAAATGGTTTTCCATGCCCCCCAGTGTCGGGTTTGGGCTCTTTCTCTTTGCTTTCTTCATTTTGTTTAGTTGAGCATAATCACCTCAGTTGTTTTTATGAGAAGCTCAAATCTTTTGGATCTTTTGGATTTTCTTTATCATGCCCCAGCTTTACATGGGCAGCTTTGATGATTGAGAATTTTCTTTTATGCCCCCCATTTAGTTGCCAATCAATCCGGTATCCCACCTAGATGCCAAAACTTCAGCTAACCTATTTGGTTGCTAATAATCTGACTATTCCCTAACGAAAGCCAATAAATCCGACAAACCTATTTGGTTACCAATCAATCTAGCTATCCCACCTGGATGCCAAAACTTTAGCTAGCCTATTTGGTTGTCAATCAATCTGGTGATCTTTCACGGATGCCAATAAATTCTTCCATTTCTTTAATCTTTTTTTTTTTTATATTTCCAAAAATTCAGAACTCAGTCATTTACAATCAAAGAATTTTGTTTCAATAGGTGTAAACCCCTGAAAAGAAACTCGTAAAATTAATGAAGGGAATATTATGATAAATGAATAAAAGGAATAATTAACTCATGAGGATAATGAAAAAAGAAAGAAATTAAAATAAAATTTTTAAGTTATAGTTTTTAAAAAATAAGTTACAAAAATAGCCAAAAAATACAGAAACATAAATAAAAACTAAATGAAAATAATTTTTCAAGGAAAAATTGCTTTTGAAGTTATTGAAAGGATTGGTCCTGTTACTTATCGGTTAGGATTACCTTCGCACTTGGCACATATATGATGTGTTCCATATATCATTACTTCTAAAAGTGGAGCTAGATCCCACAAAGGTATTGCCACAAGTGCCTATAGAGATTCAAGAAGATTTGATTGTAGAAGTGCAACTAGTGAGGATTTTGAATCACAATGTAAAGGGCTTAAGAAACAAGAAGGTTCATTTGGTGAAAATCTTATGGAGAAATTTCTAAATTGAAGAAGAAATGTGGGAAAGAGAGTCTAAAATGATGAGAAAGTATCCATAACTATGTTGACATATAGATATGAATTTTCATATAAGTAATGCCTCTATTTTCTCAATACAAATACTACAACAACTAACTCCAAGTCACGTACTAGATAATTCACTTCATATGGCTTTAGTTTTTTAGAAGTATAGGAAATTACTTTGCCATGTTGCATAAGTACACAACCTAAACCTTTAATGAAAGCATCATTATAAACCATAAATCTATCAACCCCCTCTAGAAGTGCTAATATTGGAGTAGAGGTCAATTTCTTCTTCAATTCTAAGAAACTTTCTTCACAATCCTTTGTCCATTCAAACTTTACATCATTTCTGGTTAATCAAGTTAATAGAGAGGCTATAATTATGAATCCTTCTATAAACCTCCTATAATATCCTGTCAACCCCATAAAACTACAAATTTTAGTCATATTCATAGGCCTTTCTCACTTAAGCACCACTTCTATCTTCTTAAGATCTATAAATTTTACTCATATTTGTAGACCTTTCTCGCTTAAGCACCACTTCTATCTTCTTAGGATCCATATATATACCCTTTTTTTTATATCACATGTTCTAAGAAAACCACCTTATCTAACCAAAACTCACACCTACTTAGTTTATCATACAACTTATCTTGTCTCAAAGTCTTCAATACATTCTCAAATATTGTTCATGTTTTGCTTGAGAACGAGAGTATATCAAGATATCATCTATAAACACCACCATAAATCTAACCAAATAAGGCTTGAAAACTCTGTTAATTAACCATAAACATTGTTGGAACGTTAGTTAACCTGAATGGCATCATTAAGAACATGTTATGCCCATATTGAGTCTTAAAAATTATTTTTGCACATCCTGCTTCTTAATTCTCAAATAATGATATGTTGATTGCAAATCTATCTTCTAGAATACTTGTGCTCCTTTGAGTTGATCAAACAAATCATCAATTCTAGAAAATAGATATCTATTATTTATGGTCACCCTATTTAACTGTCTATAATCTATACAAAGTCGAAGAGTACCATTCTTTTTCTTAAAAAAAAAAAAGCAGGAGCTCCCTAAAGTCAAATGAACCTTTTTTCTAACAATTCTTGCAGTTACACCTTTAATTCTACTAATTCAATAAGAGTCGTCCTATACAGAGCTTGAGAAATAAGTGCAGTACCTAACAACACTTTAATAATCACCTATGCCTCTCGTTTGGGAGGTAATCCTGGTAATTTCTCATGGAATACATAGGATAGTCTCATACTACAGGAATATCTTTTAACTTCTTTCCTCTTTCTAGGTATCCTTGACATATGCTAGGAAAGCCTCACACCTTTTTCTCATTAGTTTCTCGACAATAATCATGGAAATCAACCCATTATACACCTCCTTTCCCCTCTAAATATTACTTCATCTTCATTTGGCATAAGAAGAATAACTACCTTATTATAACAATCCATTTTAACATGGTATACGCTTAGCCAATCCATTCCTAAAATTATATCAAAGTCAAACATGTCTAACGGTACTAAATCTACCCTTAACTCATAACCCCCTATTAAAATAGTGCAACCCTCATATACCTTATCTACTTCTACTTCCTCCCCTAATGTTGTGCTAATAACTAACCTTTTACCCATTTTTCGTATGGGCACATTCAAAGTATTTACATAATATAAAATAATGTGTGGCTCTGGGATCAAATAACACATAACCCCTCTAATCATACATAGTAATCATACATGCCATTACATCTAGTGAAGCTTTAGCAGCAGTCTGATCCATATAATATGCTCTGCCTTGAGTCCTGCTGCTCTACCTTTAGCCTCGACCCATACTAGTACCAACTCTTGATTGAGTGCGTCATCTAAGTTGTCCCCTAAGCTTATCCATTGTCTCTAACTGTTCTTGGCTCGATGCCTGAGTCTATTGTGGGCAATTCATTCAGAAACACAATTATTCTATTGATGCTTCTTTTGTCTGCAATTCCTATTGATGCCCTTCTTACTTGCAAATAAAACACCTCTCAACAGTCACTCTACAATCTCCTGGATGTACCTGTCTATAAACATCACAAAGAGGGAACACATATGATCTCTAAGTAGCATTCCTTGATGAACTACCACCACGTGCTACCCCAGCTCGTCCTTTTTTAGGAATAAATCATCCCCTGCTAAACTATGAAAACCTGCCAGCTGATCCCCAATTAGAGAAACCTTTTCTTTAAAAAGACTGAACCTGTTGAAACCTTTATCCTTTTCTTTTAAGAAGAGAGGGTTTGCTTGTAGAAGATGCAAACTCTTTCCTCTTCCATAAATCCACTCGATCATGTCTCCTAGTCGAGGGCTCCTTATCCCCAATCACAACCTCTAATGTCTAAGCAAACTCAACCAACTGTTATAGGTTGTAGGGCTATCAATCCCCTCTTCAACTCCTGTCTGAGCCCTTCTTTAAATATGTTTATTCTATGCTGCTTTGTCCAAAGCAAAGCAGATCAAAATACAAAAAGCTCATAAAATCTCTCTCATACTGTTCACGGTCATATCCCCCTGTCTTAACCCCAATAACTCATGCTCCTTACTCCATTGATGCTGTAAGGAGTAATATCTAGTCTCAAACTCTAAAAATCAGCCTAACTCATCTCCTCACCTATCCTCCGAGTCCTAATAGTAGCCGACAAAGTCTAGGCACCATCTAAGAGTAACTATGCCACACAATTTACCCTAATCTCTTTAGGCATTAGAATATGTGCAGGTGACTAAAGTCCATGTCAATTATTCTACCAAAATTTTGGCGGAGTTTCCTCTATATCTAGACCATACCAAGTTATCGACCACTTTATATATAACACAACAACTAACTCCATCACTTTCTAGCATTACTCAACTTTTTCTGCAACAACCACTACCTTTATGAATAAACTGATGAGTTACTGATCAAGTAACCAGAGCTTTGAAAATGTAATAAAGGTGATAACGGGTACTTTTTTTAACCATAAAAGAGTGAATTTACTATTTTTGATGACCTTAGAGAATATTCTCTATCTGACTCATCAACATTGTTTGAAAGTTAGATCTAGTTGAAGCCTCTTTTAAGCCATGCTTAAATTGTTTAAGAAGGTTTCAACCATATTTCAAAGCCAGCCAATTTTGCATAGCAATGACAAATCAAAAAGCTCGAATTGTTCTAGTTGAAGACTTATGTTTTTATGAATCAATGACTGGCAAATGAAACTGCAAGTGATTATGTATACCATTAAAGTATGACCCAAGAGATATGGGATGTGAGTATTTCATTTTTCAATTATTGGTTCAAAATTGTTTGGTCACCTTAAAATGATAATTGCTTGAATGAATCATTTTCCACCTTATTAAAGGGTCTCTAAACATTATTTTAAGTAAGCATCTAATTATTTATGAAATAAAAAAGCAAAAGCAATTTTTTAAAATTATTTTGGCAAAAAGGGTTTTTAACAAAATTGATATGGTCAAATATTTTGAATAGAGTCATTGGATTAGTCATGAGGGTTGATTTTATGAGTTTTAAAGGGGTTGTCACTTGGCATTTTGCATGGCATAAATTGGGGTTTGATCATTTATACCATTATATTTATCCAATCATAGACAAAAATATAATGCAAAGTTGTTACTTTCACAAAAATATTTTTTGATTTCAAAACAACAAAGAGATAGAAAAGGCACGTTTCACTAAAAAGGTGATACAATCCCAAAACAAAAATGCATAATAGCAAATTTTCATAACAAAATGATCGTCGATGCAACACCTTTCTTAGATCAGCTTCCCCAGAAATATCTATGTCTTGTCAGCATTTACCACTTGTTATGCTGAAAATGATCTGGTGAAAATATGAAAGATGACATTATCTTTTAGAAACACAACTTGTCCCTTACTCATCAACTTACAAACTTGATATTCTAAAATTCTTGTAATTTTTAGATGAGTGGTCAAAGATCCCATCATGATATTCACATTTCTCATTTTAATTATACCACCTAAAGAATGGTGATTGTATGGAATCTGATGGATTTAGGGTAATACACCCGGTGTTCAGAAGATATTGGTGAACATCTTTGAATGGTAAGAGTATATAATTTTTTTACAAAGGTGCGAGAGCAATTGGTGACATAAAAATAGGCAAATGTCCAAGATGGATGAATGAGATATTGAGGTATGAGATGATTTGATACCTATTTCTCAGATGGAATTCTTTCAATTCATCATCTGTCATAGTGTTAAGACTTGTTACCGCATTCCTGATCCTTCCCACTTTCAAGCCTTGCTCAACTCTTTCTGCAACAACTATTACTTCTATGACCACCTTTGCTCCATTACTTCCGGTTCTAATTTTTCAACTTCATAACTATCTATTTGATATAGTCCATAATGGCATGTCATTAACTTGTCTCAAGTAATCACATAGTTGTTGCTTTGATGCATGGATAACTTACATTGTATAAATTTAAATGCATGAAAAACCTTTATTATGAATGATAATTCAAGTTTGTTATAGTGATATTTAACAGTGATTGAAATTTAGAATTTGTGTTAGAAACCATTTTTTGTTTATACTACTAACTAAATTTTGTTCAAGTTATTAATGGCATGTCTGATATTTGGTCTGTTCATCATAGATCAATGTTTATTCCTTGGTTTAAGTATGCTCGTGAGAAAGTTAATTTCATATGTTTCTCTAGAGAAACATTTTTTTTAGAGTTTTTCAAATCATGGTTAAAATAGGGGTATGGAAAAATCTTTGTCTATGACAAACTTTTGCATGTAATTAATAGATCTTAAATCAATTTTGGAAAAAGTTATCAAATGCAAACTTTGATTCTTCTTTATTATTATTATTATTAATTTGGGTTGGCCTCTCTTAGCTTATAGCCAAGCTTGTTTGGGTTTTTTTTTTTTTATATAGCATGAGATAGGCTATAATATAAGCATGTGTGTTTGGTTTGTGTTGTACAACCTAAGCTAAATGGGCTAAGCTTTTAAAGCTTTAGGCTAAGTTTTATAAGAGTGAAATTTATCAAAGAAAAGAATGCATTTTTTGGTATTTAAAGCTTGTTTGGCAAACAGGCCCATGGAAATTTTCAAGCTTTATGTCTTTATCTTTTTGGTGATTTCTAATTAAGGATTTTTTTTTGTCTCCATATCTGAAATTGTGACATACATGTGTGGTGTTTTTTAAATATTAAATAAATTTGTTTCTTTCTATTAAAAAAACAACAAAAAACCTTTCTTAAAAAAAAAAACATTTAATATTTTAATTGCATATAACCAAGTCTAAAAAAAATAAAATTATATTTGCATAAATAATAAAAATAAAAATATCATGGCATAACTTAGCATTTTTTTTAAATACCAAAAATTCAAGAAAAATAGTTTTTATCTTTGTATGCATTTTTGGATTTAATAACTAGTTTATTAAATTCATGAGAATTTAGCCTATATTTCAAAAATACCAAAAATTTATTTTGTTTCTTTAAATATCAAAGATTACAAACTTATATGTAAAATGTATTTCTGATATAAAAAATATGTTTTGACTTTAAAATAATTAAGTTTGACCCATAAAGTCAGAACCACTCAGCTGGAGTGGACTAACTTTAAACCTTATACTGACCAACAACTATAAACACAACAATACCTTAGTTTATATCATATAAACAAACAATGCAACTTACCTTAGGTAAGGTGTACTAGGGATGATACGCCCTCCTTATATACCACCAGTTCTTTTATCTAAACTCTAAGACCAGTTAGGATTTCTAGTGACCAAAATACTAGGTGGTGCCTCCATCCTTTTTTTTACTGATAAGAAACAAGAATTCCTTACTCTTCTCCCCTGGCATCAGAGTGATCCTGACTCGGGAGCACGATCGTCACAACGCTGCACACGTGCAATAGAATGATGATTCCACTGAGAAAACTCGTGGACTAAGCTTTGCTTTTTTGTTTGATTGTTGTGTTTAAATTATGTGTTATGTATTTATTTTTAACCTGTTATTTGTAAATATTGTTTATATGATTTAATTTTTGTACATATTGTTCATGCATTTGTATGTTTTCTAAATTAATTCCTTTATGAATCACCTCCTTTAATTTTTGAAAACACATATAAATTCTAGTTTATGTAATGAATTAACGATCTACCTTATGACTATTGATTAGGGTTTAGATGCGTGAAACACCTAACTCATATCTGAGTATCTGCTTGGTAATGCTGGGTTGCCTTCACCATTCCTCGTAACACCCTTATATTATCTTTATGATGATCGTCACTGAGCAGATCTAGGACTTTTTTTAAACCAAGTAGAAAATCTACCTACGTTCATTTAAAGATTAGAACTTATCTTTAGGCTGTTTGTGCCATCTGTAAATTGTGTTAAGAAAAGTTTGACATGTAACATCCTGAATTCAAGGACTTTTGGGTGGCAAATAGTCATAATATAGATTCTATAAGAGTCTAGATTATTATAAATCGATTGAGATGAATATGAATTTCCTCGTCAGTGTAGTAAAACACTAGGTGACAACCATTTGCCACCTCTTGAAGAGAAAACTTGTATTCAATTTACTCTCTTTTTTTTCATGCATACCATATTTATTTTGCAACATTGCATAAATTTTCTTTTGTAAAAGAAATATGGGCCCAACCCTAAATGCCAAATCCTATAAAGATCTACAAGAGGCAAATTAGAGAGTTCAACATAGACAAAGGCAAGATAACTTTATGAGAAGAGAGATGACCTAATTATCCAATCTGCTAAAGTGAACCATTTGCTCTAAAAACAACTTATCGAAGCCAATACTGAAAAGTCCATGACTCTTTGTCCTTTTATATTCCCTCCTTATAAGAGAGTTTTAGATGTTTATTTGATTAATCAAAGTTTGTAAATTTTTTACCTTACCGAGATCATTTAGAGATTCATGTTATCTTGCCTCAATATCCACTACAATTTACTACAAATCACATCAAATATCTTCACCTTTATTAAAGAGACTCAAAGATGTTTACCAAGATCTTCTGAACACTAAGTGCCCGTTTGGCACTGCGGCTAGAAATAAACACAGGACTGAAGTGTTTGGTTAAGTTGAATCACACTTTTATTTCACGTGGGTCCCACTCAAAAACTGAGGTTCAACCTCAGTTTTTGAAAAGCAATTTATAATTGCTTTTCTGTCCGTGTTCTCCTCTCTCTCACCGACACTGCCAATTAATTAACACAACTTTCCCAACCCGAGCTAATGTCCTCTGTTCCCTATGCACGAGTTGATTGATTCTAATTTTTCTCATCACTCATTTATTATCACTATTATTTTCTTCATTTTTATTTGGTCAACACCAATATAAGCTCTTATATCACTATCATTATTACAAGTTGAAAAGTCAAGACTCATGCCATAACTAACACGACAACATCTCACACATGAAAGCTCTCCTATTATTTGTTCAATATATATATCGTTCAAGACATATTTTATATTTAGAAATTATATGTATAATAGTTAATTATGTATTTATTAATTGTTAAATAATTTTATATCATGTATTTTTTTTAAAAACATTATATGTCAACTACGTACCTAACTTAAATAATATAAGGTATTATGTAACAATTCCATTTTCAAAGCCGAGTTCTTTAGTTCTTTATTCATCGGTATGATTACTAGATTAAGTGCTCGTTCTTTAGTTCTTTATTCATCGGTGTGATTAATAGATTAAGTGCCCGTTTAACTAGAGATTAATATATATATATATATATATATATATATATATATATATATATATATAAAATGTCCTATTAAGTAATTTTACAATCAAACTTCATACAAAAAGCATATTAACCAAACACAACAAACTGTTTTTTTTCAACCATAATTTCAACCGTATTTTTAAACAAATACATCAAAATTAAAAACAAAACTCACAAAATGCATTTTTTATGAAACTGCTTTTTTAAAACCACAACTACAACAACAACCACAATATCAAACAGAGCATATTTCCATCAGATCCCACATAACCACCATTCTTTGGGTGGTATAATTCAAATTAGAAATGTGAATATCATGATGGGATCCTTGACGACTCAACTGAAAATCACAAGAATCTTATAATATCAAGTTTGTAAGCCAATGAGTAAGAGACAAGTTGAGTTTGTGAAAGATAATGTCATCTACCACAATGTTATTGGATCATCTTTAGTGTAACAAATAGTTGGTTAACGTTGACAAGACACAAATAATGTTAGGGAAGCTGATCTAAGAAGGGTGTTGCATTGTCAATCATTTTGTTATGAAATTTTATTCGTTTGCATTTTTATTTTGAAATTGCATCACATTTTTTTAATGAAACATGCCTTTTCAGTCTTTTTATTGTTTTGAAATCAAAAGATATTAAGTGAAAGTAATAATTGAGCATTATATTGTTGTCCATGATTGGATAAATATAATGGCGAAAATGATCGAACCCTAAGGTGTGCCATGCAAAACACTAAGAGGCAACCCCTTTGAATCTCATAAAATTGACCCTTGTGACTGATCTCATCGCTTTATTTGAAATATTTCACCACATTAATTTTGTGAAAAACCCCTTTACCAAAATAATTTTGAAAAGTTACTTTTGCTTTTTATTTTTTTCAAAAATAATTTGATGTTTGCTTAAAATAATGTTTAGACACTCTTATGTAAGGTGGCAAACGATTCATTCAAGAAATTCTTATTTTGATGTGACCAAATAATTTTGAACCAAGACACAAAAAATAAAACTCATATTTTATGTTTCTTGGGACATATTATAATAGCATGCATAATTGTTTATAGTTCGTTTGCTAGTCATTGATTCAAAAAACTCAGTCTTATTGTAAAAGTTTCAAAATCATTACACTAGATGAGGATAAAATTTATCGATCCTAATTGTTTGCGCTTGAAATGATGAAATGCCATCTTTATTATCCCTTTATGTTCTAAAAATACATCCCTCGTGGTCTCCATTTGAGACTAAATAAGTTTTCTTTTCTAAAAATCCTAAATAGAATGACAGCTCACACTTGAGGGAAAATGAAAATTTCAATGATCAATAATTGATCATAACTAAGATCACATTCCACACTAGGGGTCAACATGCTAAACCAGACCAAATTTAATAACTATAACATCCCATCATTTTTTCATGAACACCATCAAAACCGAATAAAAAGAAAAATAAAATATGGCATGTATGGTAAAAAACAAAAAAAAAGAAATCAAAATTTTTTTTCTTTCACACACATCGGTACACTTCTTAAGATCGAAGATGAAGTAGAATAAAGAAATCAAATTGCATGAGCTTGAATGGAATTCCAATGGTTATTTGGGAAAGTATGTTATTTCTTTCCCCCTTTTTTTTTATATATATATTTGGAGGGAAATGATTTGTTCCTTGTCTAATTTTAATGAGGTTAAATTTATCAAAATAAATAAATAAATCAATACCACATGTTTTGTTAAATCAGATGAAAGGGCTAAGAAGTGATTACTTGCCTTCTTTTTTCAATTTCTACTTTTTCTTTCTATTAACGGCAAAGAATTTAGCAAAAGGGCTAGGGTCAGGCCAGGAATTCGATCGTTTACTGAAGAAAGAATTCTCGATACAAATATTGATTTTGAGACGGGATATTGAGAGAATATTTTCTCCCATGTTATATACACTAATTTTTTTGTTTTTTACAGGGTCTTTAATTTGTTGTTTTTTTATATCCTTGAAACTATTTAGCAAGTGTAATTTTATTTATGAAGTGCATAGCTTTGAAACATACATAAGATTAAGTGTGTGTATGTTAATGTGGTATATTTTGTTTTTTGCAAAAATACTTCTTAATTAAAAATAATTTATTTTAGATTTTTTTATTTAATTTTTGATATTTTCATGTTAAAGTCATTAATAAATATTTTAAAAACAACATCAATTTTATATATTTTCAAGAAAAAAAATAAAATAAAAGGTTAAAAGATGACCACAATTACACTCCTTTGGGCAAACTGACATTTATCTAATGGGAAATTGAAATTCTATCATTTAAATTACACAAATCTCGATGATAAGACCAGTTCAAAGCCTCAAAACTTCACCACTTTGATAGTTCCGAATTTTAGATGGCTTCAGCATATGTCTAAAACTGTTTAACCAATTATTATGTTATACGAATAGCTCTGCCACTTACAATGGATATATGCTCATCCATTCCGTATAAAAGCAAGAACAAGAGTTTTAAGCCCACTGGTCATAGATAGCTCTAAATGGGGACATGATACTGTAACAAAATAGACAAGTCTTTGTTATTTACAAAGGGTAAAAAGCCATTATCACAAAATTTCCAGTAATGGTAGTAGATATCACTGGAATTAATTAAAGGATATACCCTTTTTCATAGAAGTCATGTGCTTGTCCAGGAAGGAAT
>Ga0325405_1006489_pt1 | contig 11811 bp, 6 predicted proteins | sample PopdelMetagenome_21_FD_205663 | JGI IMG/M metagenome (GOLD analysis project Ga0325405, IMG submission 205663) | Populus deltoides microbial communities from Bellville, Georgia, United States - Xylem-Control-R2 | ecosystem: Host-associated > Plants > Phyllosphere > Stem > Wood/Secondary xylem...
TATATGACATACTAATTCTTAATTGAATCCCTAACTTATAAATTCTATCAATTAGGTCCCAAATATATTAGAAAATTCTCACTCAAGTTTCCTACCAAGATCTCTTCAAATTAATCTCATTTTGACAATTTAGTGCATATATATATATATATATATATATATATATATATATATATATGCATTGGAAATAAACTATTAAAAGAACACGATTTAGAAATAGAGAAAACACTTGAGACCTAATTGATTAAATTTATAGATTTGGCATGTAATTGAGATTGAATAAATAGGTTTGGTACTAAATTTAGGTTTTCCTTATTTCTTTGTAGGAGTGATAGCTTGGGACTAACGATGAAAGCCCATTGAAGCAGATATATCAGCAATGAAAAAGGTAGGCCTAGCTTAAGCAGAATCCATAAAACCCAGATCCAAGCCCAGGATCATGGCCCATGTAAAATAAACAAACACTTCAGCATCTGTTATCAATAGCCATTTTCTGCTCACGGATTGGATTCCCATTGAAACCCCATTTTGGGCTTCTAGCCCATTAATGCAATTCAATCCTTCTTCTTTTCATCGAGATGCAATTAAGTCTTTGAAACATCATTAAGCCGTTTTGTTTTTCCCATTTTTTACAAGAAATAGAAAAGGGAAAATTAAAAATATTGATGAAATAAATAAATGTTCTAAAATAAATAATATTAAACTATGCATGATGGTTTTTGAAACTAAAAAGACTATTTAATTCATTTTGTAAAACTAGAGGGACTACTTTATAATTTACTTAGAAAATATGTGACATTTAGTCTTGATATTACCGTAAAACCATGTTCTATATTATTCTTAAATATATGTTTATTATCCATGGAAATTGTTAAGGGATTAATATTTATGTTTTTTTTATCAATTTAACATCCAAACTTTTCTTCTCTTTTTTTCTTAAACATTAAATTTATTTACCGTGAATATGTTGTTATTCTCACTGTTAGAGAATAATATAAATTATATCCTGAGACCTTATCTAAAAACTTAAACTTTTGGGTTGAGATGGTTCTTTGATATGGTATCAGAGCCTTGATAACCAAGCGATCACGAGTTCGAATCTTACCATCCCTATTTATTTGATAAAAAATTAAGCATAAGGTAACATGGATCTATGCAAGTTTCAAGCCCAAAGGGCTTTCACTTGAGGGGGTGTGTTAGAGAATAATATAAATCATATCCTGAAACCTCACCTAACAGTTTAAACTTTTGGGTTGAGATGGTTCTTTGACACTCACCATAATAATTGCTAGCTTTTCTTTATAACATTTTTTATTAACCAAAATAATATATCTTTATGTTTCTATTTAGTGTTATAATTGAAGTTTAGAATATAAAAATCACAAAAAAAAAAACTTATCTAAACCTAACAAACTATAAGAAAAAAAATATTAAATTAATATTTAAACGACAAGTTAAAAAACAAATGTATTTACAAGTGATTTTATGTTTTTTAATGGAAAATAGCTTTTTTCCCTCATATAACTATTCAACAAATATTATGAGATTTTTTTACTTCTGTATCTCTCCCCAAATTTTCAACTTCTTGTCCGCCTCTCCCACAATCTCCCCCTCTCTCTTTCAACAAGACAAGGACTAAATTGAAACTAAAATGGATTTTAGAGACTCAAATGAAACACCTCGTATTTCTTTACTCATTGCATGTATGAAGACATGAGAGGACTGGTTCGTAAGTTAAGTAGTAATTTTTAGAGCAAACTTCAAAAATAGTCCCTACTAGTTTGCATGCTCAAGCTATGCTTTGGGGGATGAAAAAATTTTCGAATATAAAAAGAAATATTTAGGTCTTAGAGAAATGCATTGTTATTAAACCTGAAAATATATTTATTTTAATTTCTTTTATCAAAATAAATTCTCATTGCAAAATAAAGTTATTATGTGTATTTAATAAAATAAATTAAGAATTGTATGTTTTAATAAACTTCTTCATTTGAATGCTCTCACTCCTAAACTTCTTTTGGTTGAAAATTCTTATTGTCTCTTCGGGTATAAATTTATTGACTAAACCAAAAATTGAGTCAGGAAGCCAAGGATATGTAATCTAATGTTGCATGTAGCTTTTCAATTCTTTTTATTTAATTATAGAATAATAGTTTTTCTTATAAAAAGAATATAAGTTATTTTAAATATTTACAAAACATATATTTTTGAAGTGTAAAACTATTTTTTTTATTAATGTATCTCTTGTTCATCTTAGTGAACACAATGTTTTAAATTAAAATAATTGTTTCATTAAAAAAAATATTTTATGATTGTTAAAGTAAGTTGAAAAAAATAAAATATTATGTTCATATTTTATGTGCAATTGAAAGCTAAAATGATCATAAATGTGTTAAAATTATATACAAAATCTATTTAAAAATTTTAAATAAATGAATAAAATTTTCACGAGCAATTTATTATTAGTATTATTATTTTTATATTAGATACATAATAATTGAAAAAATAATAAAAAAATCAAATATTATTTATAATATTATTTAAAAATCATGTCAAAATTAAAGAGAAAATAAATCAATATAATGTTTTTTTAGTGAAAAAAAAAACAACTTAAAAGGATTAGGTTGAACACCCAGCCGCAGCAAATATGCAAGGGCTTACAGGCTAGGGGCGCACACCTGACCTTTTTTTTTATTATTAACATGTCATCCACCTCATATTTTTGTGTTTGAAAAAAAAAATTGGACAACGTATCATTTGTTGAGAGAGATGATGTGTTGTCTATTTATCTAGATTCTAGCAACCCAAATAGCCAAAAACTAAGCAGAAACTTGCATTTTAATTTTTTGAACCAAACAACCTGTTTTACTTGCAAACACATGAAAAACAAAATATATAACTCAACAAATCCATTTGTGTTCTTAAAGTTGCCAAAATCAGTCAAAAAATAAAAAGTCAACTCGAGACCCCAAATCTTTTCAAGCCTCGATCTATTTTTTAGGTAATTTGAATATCAATAACCACCACCATCAAACTTTACTTGTCAAATGGAATATTTATACATTAAATTTATAACTTTTGTGGCTAAAATCACGAAAATCAACCATTTTCTCCTTTCATTACTGTTTTTCAATGAGTTTTGTCTCTCATCTAGAGACTAAAAAACAAATAAAATGAACTTGTGGATCAAAATAAATTTATTATTCTCTATATTTTATATTTTAGTATTATTTTTATTTTAGTTATTATACCATAATTGCAATACTAATTCCATCTAATTATTCCAATGAAGAATGTAATTGAATGGAAATAAAAATTTAAAATGAAAGGAAACAAAAACAATTGCTTAATAGTGAAGTACCTTCAAATAGCCCAGCCTAATTCTTTTAAATGTTTTAAATAATTAAATAGTTTAATTTCACCTTTGTCACCGAACATTATTTAGTATCAATTTATTCTTAAACTTTTATAAATTTTCAATTAAAAGCTTTAAGCTTTTCATTTGTATTTTAATTTAAAATTGTACTTTTATCAATAAGAACTATTTAAAGGAGGGAAATCATTATTTCCTCTTTATATAGTATTGTTTTATTTATTTTATTATTTAATAATTGAATTTAATCATTTAACAATTCTTAATGGAGATTGAATTTTATAATTTTATATAGTATTGTTTTATTTATTTTATTATTTAATAATTGAATTTAATCATTTAACAATTCTTAATGGAGATTGAATTTTATAATTTATTTTGATATTTTATGAGATTATTCTATTATCATAATTTAAGTCTTGAGTTTGATGGATTAAACCAACTAGGTTGATTTTTGTTGTTCTTTTTTTATTCAATTTTATTTTATTTTATCTTTCAATAATTGATTGAGAATTATGATTCATTATTTATTTTGATTTATTTTATATAATGTTATTTGGTTTCATGACTCAGGTCATGGACGTAGCAAGTTAACCTAGTTAACTCGAGTTAATTTTTTGAATCTTTTTTGAATTATTTCTTTTTTAATTTCATTTATTAACATTAAGTTGATTAGAAATTAGGTTTTCTAATCTGTTTCAATTTACTTTTTATAAAGTTATTTTGGTTTAATGACTGGTGTCATGGGTTTGGCTGGTTAACCCAAGTTGACCTAGGTTTTTTTTTTGTTTTTTTAATTAAACTTTTAAAATTTTATTATTCAATATTGAGTTGATTAAAAATTAAAGTTTATAATTTGATTCGATTTACTTTCTATAGGGTTATCCTGAACTTATAATTCAAGTTGCAGATTTGAATGGATACCTCATATCAATGTTATTAAACTCACGAATTGACTCGTAAAATTATACGATTTTACGAGTCAACTCATATATAATATATAGAATCGAGTTAAAAACTCGAAAATAAGCAAACTCGGTTAAATTCGATCAAACTCGATTAAGAACCCGTTTGGCTAAGAAGTTACGTCCACGTTTCCTGCGTCCACGTTTTACAAACTGTTTGATTAACAGCTGCCCATGGTTTTACGCACCTGGGGCCCACACAAAGTTGTGTTCCAAACGCTGGATTAGCAAAAGCAACTCTACCTTGCTTTTGTCGTGGCTGTTGTTCAGAAAACGCAGCAACATAACTTTCCTTTACTAAAAAAAATTAACTAGCCCTATCTGTCCTCCTCAACTGTCGTCTCTCCTCCTCTACATTCGCCTCCCAAGCAGCTGAGCTCTCCTCCACCAAAGCTTCCCTCATCTCAAAATTCATCCTCCTCCTCGCAGCTTCGCTGTGTCAAACACACCTACACACACTCTGCCATGCTCTCACAGAGACCGAACCCAGTCACCAGTGTTTGTAGCCGAGTGTAGATCAAGCCCATCTGCCACCGATCTGCTGCCCTGATGAACTCCTTTCACGGTTGAAGAAGACACGCACTCACCAAGGTAATTATCTTGTAATTGTACCCAAAAGAACTGTATATATCATGCCTTATCTGCTGCCACAAACATACAAAACGGCTTGCCTACTTTAATTTCCTCTTCACACTGTTTTCTTTGCCAGAACCAAAGAGGGCATCGAAATCAGTCTCCTGGAAAGCTCAAGCACAAGCATCTTACCAATCTCTGTGGCGGTTGCACAAGTAAATTCAAGGTCAATTGCTCTGATTCGGTTGCACAAGTATTTAATCTTTAATTTTCAGTTGCTGTGTGTTTTCTAAGAATTAACATGTCTGTAATTGTTACATTTGATTATGTCTGTTTCGGTTGAACATTTTTGTGTTTAATTGAACATTTTCTGAGAATTTACAGGTTTTACATTTGTGTTATTGTTAGATTTTTAATCTCTGTTTCGGTTCAACAATTACATTTAGTGTCAGTTGTTGTGCTTTACATGTGTTTAATTGTTAGTTTTATTGTCTCAGTTGAATGGGTATAAACATAAAACCTGTGTGAATATCAAGCTGCTGAAAATAGGACTGAAGTCAGTTATCTGCTCTATACAACGTCTGATTATGTCATTAAACACATGAGAAAATTATATCTAAGAAATCTCAGCATCTAATATAATATTACATAATTGACAGATTATGCTTAGGAAATGAAAACATTGGCTTGTAGAAACATAAATATAAATAAACCTGCCAATTAAAGTGTTAAGCTGATTATGTTAAGTCTATGTTCTTAAATTGCATGTTTTATTTAAGTCGGTGATTTAATTAAGATAGATTGTGCATTCCATGTCCTTTACAATGCCTCTAGAAAATTAACCTGTTAATTGTATATTAGACAAAACATTTTAACCGAGAACATGGACGATTCTTAATCACAAGATAAGGCTTGTTGGACTAGAGAGATGTTGCACGCTTTTTGTGACATATGTATTAAAGCAATTGAGCAAGGTATGCGACCCAACACACATTTCGACAAAGCTGGGTGGAAATATGTTATGAATGGCTTTAAGGATCAAATTGGCCATACATTAACGAAAGCACAATTAAAGAATAAGTGGGACAGAATTAAAAAAGATTGGAGAATATGAAAAAGGTTGATTTCTGAAACAGGAGTAGGCTGGAGTGCTGAACTTGGAACAATTTCGGCACCTGATGAATGGTGGAAAGCTAAAAGCCAGGTCTGTTTTTTTCAATATGTTTAAAGCTGTTATAAACTGTTTGATTGAGTACTGGTACATTATTTTTTGATGCATTTTTATCTTGATTATCCCTTCTTGTAGAAGATACGCAGAGCAAGAAAGTTTAGGCATGCTGGAATTGATCCCACGTTGTGTTGTAAATATGATATCATGTTTACAAACATTATTGCTACTGGTCAGTATGTTTGGGCTCCAGCACAGGGTCTGAATTCTGATGAAGATGGTGTCGGTGAAAGGCAAACTAATGCAGTTAATGAGGACCCTCATATTGAGGAAGGTAGTGGAGATTCTGAGGAGGATAGTCTACCAAATTTTATTGTTGATGTCAGTAATATGGTTGCTGGTGTCCCTGTTGCCAACAACACAAGCAATCCCACTGGTAGTAGTGGGAAAAGAAAAGGTGTGCAACAAAGGTCCCAAAAAAATAAGAAAAAAAGAAGGGGTGCCGGAAGGGGATCACAATTGTTTTCGCGTTTAGATAAGTTGGTTGATAGTGTGTCTACCAAGAGTGAATGCACGTCAAGTGGTTTGGATAAAAAAGGATGTAGCATAGAAGAGGTGATGAAGGAGTTTCACTTCGTTGAGGAAGTGGTGTTCGGCAGTGAGCTGTATTGTTTTGCAACTGAGTTTTTTATGGTTAGAAGTAAGAGGGAAATGTGGGCAGCAATTGGTGATATGGACCGGAAATTTCAGTGGTTAAAATTAATGTTCGATCGAAGAGCAAGCCACAGACCTTGATATAAGTGTACATTTGATATAGGGAACACTTACAGTTATGTATATTATTGTGTGTTATATGTAGCAGCAAGTAAATTTTGTTGTGTGTTATATGTTTTGGTAAGAATTGCATGCATTTCATATTTGAAGTGTTGTTTCAATGTTTAACACGCTTATCATGTTTGGTTTTTATGTCAATGAGTTGTTAACATATTGCATGGTTATGTGTTTTTTGCAGTTAAAAGATTACAATACCAATCCTTATGGTGAGGTGCAATGCATGAGGTGTTGCTGCGGCTGTGTTGTTGCCAAATGGTTGATGCAAACGGTTCTGCCGTTGCTGATTTTTCCCAGGTTTCTAATTTGTAGCGTATGATATGTTGAGCACTTCCTTGTATTTGTAGCTGTAGGCTAATTGGTTATGTTTGAGATGTCTGTAACAGCTGTTGTTGTACCTGTTACAAGCTGTACTTTTAGGTTTCATGTTGACTTCTATAGACTTGTTTGAAAGGCTGAAAAACTTTGTGTTGAGTTTTTTTTTCAGCCTTGAATTGGATATTGTAATTTAACGACTTTGATGGTTGTTTCTGAGTTGAATGACTGCTAATTTGCTGAATATTAGTTATTGCTGTGCATGATTGTTTTTGACTTGAATTGCTGAAACTGCTGTGAATTATTGTTGCTCACTTGAATGGCTGATAATGGTTTGAATGAGAGTTGCTGGGTTGAATGGTTGTTCATGGTACAAATTCGGGTTGGTGATGGGTATGGCAGTCAAGAGTAGTGGTTTGTGTTGTGTGTGTGGTTTCTATTTAAGCTGCATTGTCATTCCAAAACATTTTCATTGGCTGCCCACAAATATTGTAAGCATTTCCATGTGTATTGCAAGCTGTTTTCAGAAGGTTTTGTTGCTGTTTTACACTACCAAGTCAAGTTCATTGAATTTAGAAGGTTAGTTATTCATTTGAGAGCTGCTGTTTAGTTAATAAAGCTTCATCTTTATGTTTCTTGTAAACAAATTAAAAGGGTAAAGCTGATAAGGCTGCTGTTTATAGTCAATAAAGCAAGTTCATTTATGTGTTTTTCAATTTATAAGCTGAATGATAAGTTTGCTAAAGTTTTTATACTTTTCTGGCTGCCAACAAATATTTCAAGCATTCCCATGTGTATGAATAATGTTTTGAGAATTGAAATTATGGTTGTGTTGTAAAATATTGAATGAGTTATTTATAAGTAAAATATGTTCGATTATTAGGGATTGCTCCAATTTAAATGTTTTGGGTTAAGTTAATGTCGTCATTAAAGATAAAAATATTTTAAACAAATTCCGCAATGAACAATGTTTTGTTACCGTTACATTGCAGTTGAAAATTGCTATTATTGTTGTGTTTAAAATACTGAATGAGTTACGTATAAGTAAAATATATTCGATAATTAGCGCTTGTTCAAACATAAATGTTTTGTGTTAAGGCCGCCATTAACGTCAACAATAGTCAAAACATATTATTCCATGAACATGTATTTTTTACCGGTACTCTGCAGGTTCAAAATTAATATTAAGTTGTGTTTGTAGATATGGATGCGAATTGGTTTAATGCGCTTTTTGATGACCATTATGAAAATGTTATGAATAATGTTGGTCGGTATGTGTCTGATGGGTTTGCTGGTACAAGTTCTGGAAGTGGTTTTGGAGGTAGTTTCGATGCTGGTTATGGGAACAATAACAATGATGTGCAGGACGACGACCAAAATCAACAGGATGATAATGACAGTGGCGATTTATTTTGACATAGAGAGTGTGATCGCACTAAATTAGTCATATGCACTGCTGGAGCACTGGCTTTGTATCACAATACGTATGTTTATAAAGAACCATGTATGGTTTCATACAATATTGGAATGCGATGGTTGATTGAAATTTTAAATGGGCATTGGGTGCGTTGTGTGAACATGTTTCGGATGGATGTAGACACATTTAAGAGTTTGTCTCTTGAGTTGGAAACAATGTATGGGTTGAAACCATCTAGATGGATGAGTGTTATTGAGAAGGTAGGCATGTTTCTCTACACTTTAGCTCTAGGCGCTTTGAACAGGGAAGTTCAGGAGAGGTTTCAACATTCAGGTGAAACCGTGTCCAGAAATTTCAACGAAGTTCTTCGTTCTGTGTGCGTGCTAATTGCTGATTTAATCAGACCAGTAGATCCAGAATTCACAGCAACACCACTGGAAATTGCAATGAATCCGAGATACATGCCCCATTTCAAGGTAAAAAACATACTTTTTACAAGTTGTTATTATATTTCAAAAGGTTACAATCAAATACTTAAGTAAAATTAAATTGATTCGGCAACAAATTTTTTGTTTTTCTAGAATTGCATTGGAGCGATTGATGGAATACATGTACGTGCATGTGTATCACAAGAAAATCAAATCTCATTTATTGGTAGAAAAGGTGTACCGATGCAAAATATAATGGCAGCATGTAGTTTTGACATGTAATTTACATTTGTTTGGGCTGGGTGGGAAGGTAGTGCACATGATACAAGAATATTTTATGAAGCGATTGGAAATACAAACATAGAATTTCCGAGGCCACCAGAAGGTATTCATCCGTAAAAAATAGGGTTGTTGTTCAGCTGGTCTAATTTTCTTTTATATGAAATAAGAAGTAAGCGTTAAACAATAATTAATTTTATGCAGGGAAGTATTATCTCGTTGATTCGGGATATCCGAATGAGTACGGTTACTTGGGTCCATATAGAGAGGAGAGATATCATCTTCCAGAATTTCTTCGACGAGGACAACCGCGAAGTCAGGAGAAACTATTCAACCGAGTCCATTCATCCTTACGATGTGTCATTGAACGTACATTTGGAGTTTGGAAGAAAAGATGACGAATCTTGCAAAACATGCCTGAGTTTCCTTACAAATCACAAGTTAAAATTGTTGTCGTATCAATGGCCCTGCATAACTACATTCAGCGGAAGTCGGGCTAAGATGTTGCATTCAACAAGTTTGATAGTCATCCAGATTTTGTTCCTCCTGATACTTTTCCCGATGTCGTTACACAATCACAACCACGAGGGCACCAAAGGGCGTTGCGTATGGATTATATTCGTGATGGCATTGCAAATATTTTGATGGGACAATGGTGTTTATTTTGTAATAACAAATAACAATTTATTTTTTTACCGGTATATATTTGGACAAAATGTTTTATTTCCTCTTAACAAAAAAAATTATTTCATATATGTCATTTTTAGTCATTTTAGATACAATATCAACCGCAACCATAATTTTAACCAAATATATTTTTACCAAAATAAAATCACACCATACTTTTAACCAAACAAACAAAATATATACACAAACCATAGAAAAAATACTTTTTTTAAAATTATTTTTTTCTAACCATAACCACAAGAACTACATCAAAAACAAACAGTCTCTAACTCGGACCAAGTTTACGAGTTCAACAAAAGTTACAATTTACAAAATGTACTGACTACACTGTACTCTCCGAGTCCCTCCCGAGTCCTCACTCCCCTTTCCCCTTCCTCTTTTGCCATAGCAACACCATAACTTCCAGTCTTCCACACTCTGCTAATCTCTCTCTCAAAAGCAACACCCAAAAAGTAGTCTTAGCTTTAGGTGGTTTTTCCAAGCTTGGCTTTGCTAGGCAGGCTTTCCCCGACTCCCCGTTGTACCATTCACCTTCTGTGAGGAGACGATTGTTATTATTTGGATTCCAAATGAGAGAGGGAGAGAGAGGGAGAGAGAGGAAAAGGAAGATATTTTGGTAAGAAAAAGGCTGAAAACAGCGAGGCCTTACATTTTGCTTTCCTTTTATACCAAGGCCAGTTGGCCTTCAATTTGTATAGTTTTATTTTTAAAAAATAATTATTAATTATGATGATTTAATTTAATTCTTTAAATGTCATTTCAACATTCGGTGTCCTTAATGTTTTTTTCATTTTGAGTAATATATAATTAACTCCCCCTGATTTAATATAAGATTTCATATAAATTATGATATGAATAAATAAGTTATTGGATTGACCAGTGAAGTCAAGTTGAATTTAAATATAAATAGGTGTTTTATAAAAAATAAAAGAAGATATGGATCATCATCAGTTTTCTATATTAGTAGTAGCGTTAATATTTTTAATATCGATGCTTATATTAGCAGTAGTAATAATAATTTTTTAAATGGTAATGATTTTAATAAATATTTTAGAAATAATAAGAAAAATAAAGGCAATGAGGTTGTGTTTAGTTACATGACACACCAACATATTATTTGTTTTAGGTTTGTTAGTTTTTACTTAATGAAATTCTATAGATATAATTGTATTATATTGTATTGTTAAGTTATTTAAACCATATATGAATTTTTATTTGAATCATGTATTTTAAGATATTTGGATATTTATATTGTTTATTTCACTTTTATTTTAATTGTTTTATATTATTATTTTAGTACTTGATTGGAAATGTCAATATATAATTAGTTAAAATATTTTACTTATGATTTTACGATTCGAATTTACAATTAAAGTTTATATTATATATTTCATGTTGTGTTAAAAAAATGTTTTTTACAACCTTGCCTCAGGTTGACCAAGGTCAATTTAGTATAATGTTGTTTTAATATTTTTTAAAGATATTATTTTAAATTTTTTTGAATTAATTATATTTTTATTGATCTTTCATATTATTTTGGGATTTATAAAATTGATCAGGTAACATTGTATTAATTCCATGCAACTTATTTTTATTTTTTTTGGGTTAAAAAACATGTTAGCAAGATATTGTTTTATAAATTCAATCGGAATTTGATCTAATCTGAGTAAATAATTAAAAGAAAGTACCTCATTTTGCGAAAAGCTTAACCTTTTTCTTTTTATTAAGTGATTTTAACAAGAATTTTAATTAAGAAATCAAAACAATTAAAAGGT
>Ga0325405_1006495_pt1 | contig 11808 bp, 5 predicted proteins | sample PopdelMetagenome_21_FD_205663 | JGI IMG/M metagenome (GOLD analysis project Ga0325405, IMG submission 205663) | Populus deltoides microbial communities from Bellville, Georgia, United States - Xylem-Control-R2 | ecosystem: Host-associated > Plants > Phyllosphere > Stem > Wood/Secondary xylem...
TGCTGGGACATAACCTGAAAATTGTTTTACAGAAAAAGTAAGATAATATTATATGAATACTTCAGCTTATTGGTGTGCTGTGTCGATCTTGAACTATCGACATTAATCCTGCAACTCTTTTTTTTTTTTTCAGATCTTTGAAAAGTCTTATCTTTGCTAGGCTCGAAATGACTGCTGGGAAGTATCAAGAATCCTACTCTTCACGGTTTCCTAATTGTAAATATCAAGTGTTCTTGAGTTTTAGAGGTGGAACATGAAAAGAGCTTCAACGAGGAGATGGAGCGGGTGAAAGGGTGGAGGATTGCTTTGAAAGAAGTTGCAGATTTAGCTGGAATGGTTTTAGGAGATGGGTAAGTTGCATCTCTTGATGAAACTACACATAGCATAAGACTAGAATGCTGGTCGTGAACTCTTAATTTCTTTCAGTTAAGTGTACTGATAAGAAAACATAAAGAAAAATAAAATAAAATACTTATGATTTCTTCGCTGTTTTTTTTTTCAATCACGATTTGGCTTTAACTATCAAATCATTGACACACAACCTGCTTTATTTTCTTAGCTAAATGTTGTTTATTTCTATCCTTTATAGAGAGGCTACTAATTATCCCACGTTGTAGGTACGAGGCACAGTTTGTCCAATCTATTGTGGAGAATGTCTCAAAGAATTTGGATCCAAAAATATTTCATGTCCCCCTTCATTTCATTGGAAGAGATGCTCTAGTACAATATATCAACTCATGGTTGCAAGATGGATCCCATGGTGCTGCCGTTGCTTTACTCTATGGAATTGGTGGAGTTGGAAAGACAGCCATAGCTAAGAGTGTTTTTAACCAGAACTATTATAAATTTGAAGGAAAGAGCTTTCTATCAAATTTTAGGTCAAAGGATATAGTTTGCCTACAGAGGCAACTTCTTTTCGACATCCTAAACAAGACTGTTGAGATAAATGATCCTGATGAAGGAATTCTGAAGATTAAGGATGCATTATGTTGCAGAAGAACTCTTATTGTTCTAGATGATGTGGACAAAAGGGACCAATTCAATAAAATCATTGTCATGCAAAATTGGCTTTGTAAAGGAAGTAAAATCATTGTAACAACTAGAAATAAGGGTCTGATTTCAGGTAATGATATTGAGTGGGTCCAGTGCAAAATTGAGCCGCTAGATGATAAAAAATCACTTGAGCTTTTCAGTTGGAATGCCTTTGGACAAGCTGACCCAGTTGATGGTTTTGTGGAAGACTCTTGGAGAATAGTACATCATTGTAATGGACTTCCATTAGCTCTTCGAGTTATTGGCTCTTCATTGTCCGGAAAAGAAAGAGAAATATGGGAAAGCGCATTACAACAAATGGAAGTGATTCCTAATTTTGAAGTTCAAAAGGTTCTTCGAATAAGTTACGACTTTCTTGATGGTGATTATCCGAAGAACTTATTCCTTGATATCGCATGTTTCTTCAATGGAATGGATGTGGATGATGCAGTTAGGATACTGGATGGGCTCGATAAAGGTGCAAGATTTGGGATTGACAATCTCATCGATAGATGTCTTGTTGAAATCAACAGTGATCAAAGGCTGTGGATGCATCAACTAGTAAGAGATATGGGAAGGGAAATTGCTCGTCAAGAATCACCCAAATGTCAAAGAATATGGCATCATGGGGATGCTTTTACAGTTTTGAATGGAACTACTGTAAGTAGCTGAATTTTTTTAAATGTCTACTTAAATGGTTTGTGGTGCCTTGACATATTCATTCATCCACTTTCCTTTCTCATGTACTTTTAATATTGTTATGCAGGATGCTGAAAAATTGCGTGGCCTTACCATTGATATGCATGCATTAATGGAATATCATTATGTAGAAGTTGTCTGTACTGATTCAATGGTTTGTCGCAAGCGCCGCAGGCTTAACTTCTTTCAACAATGGCTTTCCGATTTTTTCGATGGGGGAAAATTACAAACTGGCCAAACAAGTTTGTTTCCCATCCTCAACACGGATGCTTTTAGAAAGATGCCAGATATAAAATTTCTCCAACTAAACTACACTAATTTTCATGGAAGTTTTGAGCACTTTCCCAAGAATTTGATATGGTTATGTTGGCATGGATTGTCTTGGAGCTCCATACCAAATCACGTATGCTTGGAGAAGCTGGTGGTTCTTGATCTATCCAGAAGTTGTCTAGTTGATGCTTGGAAGGGCAAACCGGTATGTATCAAGTCTCTCTATAGCTATCTCTCTCGTTTTCAATTGATAATAACTAAATTCATGTATTTTCACAGTTTCTTCTAAAATTGAAAATTCTTGATCTCCGTCACTCTCGTGATCTCATTAGAACCCCAGACTTCTCGGGTCTCCCATCCCTTGAAAAGCTAATACTTGAAGACTGCATCCGTTTGGTTCAAATTCACGAATCTATTGGTGATTTACAAAGATTGTTGATCTTAAATCTAAGAAATTGTACAAGTCTTGTGGAGCTTCCAGAAGAAATGAGTAGATTGAATTCACTTCAAGAGCTGGTTTTAGATGGTTGTTCAAATCTTAACAACCTGAATATGGAGTTAGAGCATCATCAGGGGCGCAAGTTGCTTCAAAGTGATGGAATTGTTGCAAGTACATCATTCATTTCATCTCTTCCATTGAAGCTATTCTTTCCCTCTAGGTTTTCAACGAGGAAAATGTTGAGATTTACCTTGTTTTCACTGCCACGCTTCTTGGAGAGTCTAGATTTAAGTGGAACTCCAATTCGTTTTCTTCCAGAAAGCATCAAGGATCTTGGTCTACTCAGACACCTATATTTAAGAAATTGCAATATGCTTCAGGCACTCCCAGAGCTTCCATACCATTTGGATTCGTTAGATGTGTCCTCTTGCTATTCACTGCAAAAACTTGTAAATCCAGATCACTTAGTCAAGTTCCAAGATCGGTTAAAACAAGAATTAATCCAAAAGTTTGACTCTCACATGTTCAGAACAATAGAAACGGTTAGTGCTCAAATACAGCCATCGAGATTTCAGGTCCTCCCTCACCCATTTTATTGTTTTGGAAATCTACATTTGAATACTTTTCTTTTGCTCATTTTATATATAGATATTGTTTTGGTGGTACAGATAACATTTACAGATGGCATATTCAACGTTGTCGTATCTGTATTTGATGAAGATGAGATGTTAAGGTGGTTTCATGAGGAAGAAGAGGATAAATGGCTAATTCAGAATGAGTATGTAGATAACTTTTCATTCAAAATATCCTCACCTCCTCCTGCGCACCGGATATGTGGCTTTAATCTGTTAATAAGTTGTGTGATGTCAGCATACCGTGGATATAGTAATGTTTTTATTGAAATCAGAAACAATACGAGTGGTCGATCCTTGCTTTGTAAAGCCTTTGTCTTCTTTATGAGGTACGAGCGTGGTGTTCGGGAAATCCAATCGCTATTGCACACGAAATTAGGGGGCAATGATCCTATATTTGATAATGGTGATGACGTGAGTATTTCAGTGCGTCCACATGGTCCAGCTATCCAAATAAGGACGGTTGGTGTACAATGGTTGCATGAAGAGGAAGGAAAGGATGAAGTTATCAATGCCCACAACAGTAGCGATGATGATGATGATGATGATGATGCAGCACACGTAGCCGAAGTAGAAATAGCTTCTCATATAGTTAGAAATTATAATTGTTCTTTCCATGCTAAACACAGGTTTCGCAATTTCACTGTTTGGAATTTTGCAAAGAAGGGTCTAGAACCTGTATTCTTTTAGGCTTCATTATGTAGAGGTTTGCTTTTTTAGATTTCAACCGTAAAATGAAAAAAAGCTCCAAAGCTTTTGAAAGAGTTTTTTCTTTTTTCTTGAAAGCTTATCATGAAAATCGTCTCTAGTAAGCTTCCTCCTTTCTTTGTCTAGCATGAGATCTTTTATTTATAAATATTTATAAGGGCTTTCATATTAAAAAATGTAATATGATATTATTTTATTAATTAATTTTTATTTATAGAATCTTATATTTATAATAAGATGTATTAAATATCTTATTTTATATGTCAATTTTCTATTGACCAAAATATATGTAAAGGTCCATTTTTTTCATGTTTTTTTTATCTATTTTATTTCATTTTTTTATGTAAAAATAAAAATAATACATGGAAAAATTTAATTATTAATTTTTTTTTGTTTCTATATATATCCTCACTAAATAAGTTCACTTGTAATAAAAAATAAATAGGCATGTTTTAAAATATAATTGAGAGGGTTTTATAATTTGAATATATTTCATTTTAATTAAAAATTGAATTGATTTTATTAAATTTTCACAATAAATTAATATAGATATTTTTATTGTAAAAATAAAATATAATAATCATCAAAATTAGAAATTTAAAAATTAATTTTGATTGAAAATTATCAAATTAAAAGATAGAATTAAAATTCAATAATAAAAGTGGAAATCGTAAAATTTTCTGTAGTAGCCAACAATTTTCAATAACAACAGTTGTTCTAGGAGACGCGAAAGCCACAAAGTTCTAACCACTTGGACTTTTTAATGGTTGGCTGTTGGAGCTATATCATGGCATGCTCTGTTGGCAGTGATGGAGGTATGAAAAGCTCGAATTATGTTGCACTGGTTAGCTTCTGTAGATTTTCTAACTTCACAGGGGTGAAGGCAAAGGGAAGAATCAAAACATGCTCCGATCTGATTCTCTTCAAGTTGGATACAGAACCAAGGAGTAGGACATTATCTAATTCTGTTGGGTTCTCCATTCTCTTTATGAGCCCTGGTGAGGTGTGGTTCTTTCTTCGAACGCTAAGAACCAAGACCTTAGCTTCAAGTGCTTGTATGAAGCACCAACTTGATGAGAAGTACTTTTCATGCGCAAACAATGTCCCATTACATATTATGCGAAAGAACAGGCGAAAAGAAGATAAACAAATTAACTATAGCTCCCATGCACCTGCATATGTGACTGGATGGAAGTAAATAGACATGAACCACCTGTGGAGATCACCAAGAGACGGCAATTGTGGACCGTGGAAGTGCTGCAGATTTGAAACAACAGATTTATGGAAGTTACTTTTTGATCGGTACAACTAAATGACTTATTCCATGAACAATGTTCGGAGAACCCAAAATAAGAAATTTTTTGGGTCTTTCACATCTGTCTCCAGGTAAGCACGCAGGCACTTGTTGAGGCGGATCAACAAATGGGTGAACGGAGACCCTTGCCACCACTCTCTTGTGTTGATGATCCTGCCACTTCCGTCTCTTTCTTTCTTCCATTTATTGTGTATGGGACTTTGCTTGCTAAATTATTATGCCAAAACAAGAAGACATCATCTTCCACCTCCATACCCACATACTCGCATCTAGCAAAAAGATTCCAAAACACATCACCTCACCCACCAGACCACCTTGCAATGAATGAAAATATGACTCAGATTCGGCAGCTTTGTCATAACCTAATTTTGATCATTTTATTTTAATTATTATTATTATTTTATTTACTGAAAAGAATAAAAAAAATAATGAAATAATAATAATAATAATGATGGAAAAACAAGTAAAATGAAATAAATGAAGAATGAATTAAAATTTGGCTTAAGGGCAAAATGATTGGAAGTTTTGAGGTTTAATTAAACTTTGAGATTAATCTAATTAAGCTTGGAATTAATTTAATTAATCCAATTAAGGGTTTAATTGGAGAATTGATAAATTTTTAGACTTAATTAAGCTTGAAATTAATTCAATTCATCCAATCAAGGGTTTAATTGGAGAATTGATAAGTTTTGAGACTTAATTAAGCTTGGAATTAATTTAATTAATCCAATCAGGGGCTTAATTGGAGAATTGATAAGTTTTGAGACTTAATTAAGCTTGAAATTAATTTAATTAATCCAATCAGGGGCTTAATTGGAGAATTGATAAGTTTTAGACTTAATTGGACTTTGGATTTAATGGAATTAATTTATTCAGGGACTTAATTGAACAATTATCAAAGTACAGGGGTGATTTTGGTCAAAATTGCAACAGATTAGAGTCCAAGGACTATTTTGTAAAATACACTGAAATGCAGGGGTCCAATTAAAGTTTGTACATGGGCTTGCTTATGAAATTCCAAAACATCAAGGACCAAAACGCAAATGGCCATTAGCAATCGAACGACGTCGTTTCAGGAGAACTGTTTGTCTTCTTCCGCTCACCAAACCAGAGAAACGGACGCCCCTGCCATCACTGCTCCTGCAATAAACGGTCCTGAGTCTTCATTACCAAGGGAAACGCATGCCATTCGCCGACTATAAAAAACCAGAGAAGGGATGCGCAAAGAAAAAAAAGGGGAACGGAAGCTAAACCCAGACAAAAAACCAAAAACCAGAGGATAAAACAGAAAAAAACGCAGAAAAGAGAAGGAAAAGTAAAGGAGCAACACAGAAAGGAGGATTGGCTTTGCAATTACTTTCGTCCCTGCAGACAGAGAAAGACCCAGAATCAAAACCAATTCAAAGCAGGTCGGCCTCTTCATCACGTTCTCAGCTTCAAAGTTGTTGAGAAAACAAAAGGAACATTTAGGCAGGTGAGCGCAGAAGGAAGACAAAGGGAAGCAGTGGGCGAGGATCCATCAGCACTGTAAGCGTCTTCGGTCTCCAGCACCAGGTAAGCAAATTTTTGCTTCGTTGTTAATTTAATTAGCATTGGCTCTGTGCAAGTGAATTTTAATTCACTTCCACAGTGAAGCAACAAGCGTGCGTTAGCGCACGCGTGTTGCTCAGCCAAGCCTGGTCACCAGCTTGGGCTAGTGACCGGATGGGCTGGGCTGGGTCTAGCCCAACCCATGTGGACTGAGCTGGGCCCAGCCCAAAAAAATAAAATAAAAAAAAAATAGAAAAGTAAAAAAGGTAGAAAAAATAAAAAATGTGTATGCATGATAAAAATAATGTAAATTTATTGGTTTATTCACTGACGCTAGAGTCAGGAATAAAAATACCAATTTAAATTTATATTATTTTTATTCGGTGTATTTTATTTTATTTAGCTAGAAAAATAAAAAAATATGTGCATGCGTAAAAATCAATTTATTTTTATTTATTTATTCAATGGCGCTAGAGTAGGGAATAAAAAATATTGATCTAATTTTTCGTAGCTACAAATTTTTACCAACGCCAGAGTTGGAATTATTCGAGCTCGAATATTCACTGGCGTCAGAGTTAGGAATATTATAAACAAATCATCATAGCATAAGCGAATAAATTTTTAGCAATTTAAGACAAAACTAGCAATGCAGTCTGCCTCAGACAGAACGTTTGAGGGGTGATAATATCTTCCTTTTTACGTAACCAATCCCGAGCTATAGAATCTCTGTTGACCAGTTAGGGTTCCTAGTGACCATAATACTAGGTGGCGACTCCTCAAACAAGACCTTTTCCCCTTAAAGAACCAGATGTCAGAAATCTGTTCTTTTTCTACAATTTAGAATTATTTTGTGGGTCGCCGCGATGTTGGGTGCGACAAGCTTCACTTCACAGCACCTGGATAAACAATTCACGTTATAGCATACTTGGCGAGCAATTACGCGGCGAGTACTAAGAGGTGCTTGGCAGTGTGGTAGCGGTTGCTTTTCAAATAACTTTTTGTCCCGAAATGCATGACAATGATGTTTTTTTTATTTTTTAAAAATCATTTTTGATATCAACCCATCAAAACGATCCAAAACGTACAAATCATATTAAATTTTAGCAAAAAAAAAATTAAAATTTTTTGAAAACGCGGTTAGCCAGACATGTTCTAAGTGATCCGGCTACAATAGACCTAAGCTCCTCCCCAATCGAGCATTCTTGAAGGATGTTGCTGGAAACACAACCATAACCCCCAGGTGGTCTAAATGTAGAGAAAGGATAGTCAGGCTGAATAATTTAAAATTGTGAGCTACAATCTCAACAGGTGTATTTCTTATTATCATCCCTCTTCAAACGCATCCCCATCGTGACCCTGTTTTATCAGAAACATCGCAGAGAACTTTTCAGTGATAGGAAGTCAAATATGCAATCCTTAACTTATTAAGTTGTTTATGCGTTGGAACTTTTCAGGTGCCTGCGTTAGATAATGTTTGTTGTTAAATTAATTTTTATTAGAGCATCCTATTAATATGTTACGCAAAAAAAAATCCTAAATTTTCATGTTAAATTGAGAATTTATCCCGGAATAAAAATTGGGGATGCTACTTTTCATCTCTCTTTTTTCTTTCTCTCTCTTCCTCTTCTGCTATTTATCTCGCCAACCAAACCTCCCACTCTTTCTTTCTCTTCTCTCTCTCATTCTCTCCTCAAGCAACGACCCTCTTTTCTCTAACAGATGTGGCTTCTCCTTCTCTTTTCTCCTCAGTTTGTTTAATTTTTTATTTGTTAATTAACTCATAACATGTCATTTTTTTTTTATTTTCTCAGATTAACCCACAACTAATACAAGGTAAGAATTCTCCTATTTCTTCTCTAAGTTTTGTGTTTTTTTTTCTATTTTATTTTTATTTTCTTAATTGTATGAATTTTGTTGTTTGAATTTTTTTCATATGAGAAAATTTTGTTGGATTTTAGTTGTTTTTTAAATCAAGGGTGAAATCAAAAAATTTAAAAGTATAAAAGGGCAATTGAGAATGAAATTAAAGAATATCAAGACCAATGATCATAATGTAAAAGACACTAAGTGCTCAATCAAAGAAATCAAGTGGCATAATTGAAAAGACTATTAAAGAATGTGACCAATTGAGGGTTTGTTTGTGAAATAACAAGAAAATAGGGACAAAAATTGACTTTCACTTATTAAAATTTTTTTTAGGTAATTAGTTCAGAATTAAACTCATTTACATGGCTAATTAACATACAATTTAAAACATAATAAAGGCTTCCCATTAAATATATGTATTAATAGAAAACAATTTTTAAAAAATAATCTTAAAACCAGGTCAAATACAAGTTGAGTGAACTCTTTACTCAATAATAGGAAAGCAAATTGAATAAAATTAATTGGTTTGTAGCAATTCAATTTAAATTATTTTCTCTTGTATAGAGGAGGTGTTGCTATTTTTTTTTTTAAATCAGAATGGTTTATAACATCTTAATTTTTTAATTTGTGTAGATGTGAAGGGGAAAGTCAATCGCGTGTTATATAAACATGATCACTGTTAGTTCTTTTAGCAATGCTTCTGACAACCATGAATTGTTAGATGCTGACCAAAAATAAATACCTGAAAGATAGACATTCACTTATAAAGTAAGCTCGTTGAGTACCTTCAAAGCAAAATTTTAAATGGAATTTTTGTTATTTATTTATTTTTTTATTCGATCAAATATTTTTAACATATTTCATCGCTATCTATGTTAGAAATTAATGACATAAATTTTCTATCTTATTGGTGGAATATTTTTTCATAGCTATTTGCTAGTTTTCTTCTAGTAGTGAAACAACTAAAAAAGAAAGGTTGCATTAGTCCTAAATGTTAGGAGTAAATTGAAAGCAATCCCTATTTGTTTTTAGTATGATACAATATGTTTTGGTCTAAACCATATTTTTTAAAAAATTAATTGTTGTTTGGTCAGAGAAACTGATTGGAATATACAGGAGATATTTTAGAAAAAGGAAATTAGACCAAATGCATGGAGAACTAGGAGAAATTAATGGCGATAAGATAAAAAATTTAGGGATTTAATATTATGTTATTAAAATAAAGGGATTAACTAAATAATAATTTACTTCACAAAAAAATTGTTAAAGGAATACAGTAATTCCTGGCACCAAAATTTTCCATGCATAACTGGTCAAGCCTAGACATTCCGACTTTCTGCTTCAGACATTAGCCATGGAAAATTTTTTCTTACTTCACCAGGTCACTAGCCGTCAATTCCCGGCACCAAAATTTTCCATGCATAACTGGTCAAGCCTAGACATTCCGACTTTCTGCTTCCGGCATTAATTAGCCATGGAAAATTCCTCACGCGGAAACGTTCCATACCATAGAGGGAGAGTGGACTTGTAGGGATGACTTGTCTTAAAATTACAATCCACCCTTTCTCTCTCAATTTTAAAACCATTCGCCCATGTCTCGGGCCCAGTTGTAGACTTGCTATAAGGACAATTCTAAAATAAATTCCGGGTAACTGCGTTATCCAATTAAATTATTTAATAAAAATAAAATAATTTAAAAATAATTATTTGATGTTGATCCGATTCAATTTCATTGGGAGTTAGCAAGATTTAGTTAAATTAATATTTTTTATTTAAATTTCAATTTTATTTATAAAAAATCTAATTCACGAGTTCTTTTATATATGAGAACAAACCATTAAACACCTCAAATTCCATAGTATTCATACCCACGTAATGGGTGAATACGTGGGTGAAAGGTTTTTAGCTAATGCTTTGCCTTATTTTATTGGGCAGAGGGTAATGCTTCTCAGGGGCTAGAAAACAGTAGGTTACTTGTATGCCTTTCTCATTTCTATGCTAAAAAATATTAATCTGAACAAGAAGTATAGTTTTGCCAACTTAATCAGTTAATCAATTTATTTAATTTAAACGGTTATTTCATTTCAACTAGTTGACCGATTCTCAACCGTTGAACTAATTTGACTAATTCTTCATAAATCCACATTACTTTCAACAGAAAGAAAAAGCTACAATCAATTCAAATAATGCAACAAGAATTACAGGCCCTAGCAAACTTTCCAAGTCAGACATGAAGAGCCTTGATCCTCCACGGCCTTTTTCTTACTGGTTGGTGAAGTAAGAAGAACCGTATGAGTTGATGAGAGGGATTATGTGTTGTGTGCGTGTCTCATTTCCCTTTTGGTGATTATAACAAGAATTAAAGGCCCTAGTAAACGCGTGATAAATGATTCACGCGGGAAATGGCCCATACCACAGCGACTTGTAAGGCTGACTTAAAAGCAGAAAATTGATGAACTGATAAGAGAACATCAGCGGAGGGAGAGTGAAGATTGCAGGTACTCTCTCTCTTATCTCTTTTAGTATTATGTTATATTGTGGATTGTAAATCTGCTGTAACTGATAATCACTTAAATTAATTCACTGTTAGAAACTAATTATTGATGATCTCATCAACCGATTTTGTTGGTTCAGCATAGAGATTTATCATGTGTACAGATATTTTTCTGAAAGGGCATGGAGGATTTGATTGATGGGAAATAACTTGAAAACTGTTTTAAAGATAAAGTAAGATAATAATATATGAACACTTCAGCTTATTGGTGTGCTGTGGATCTTGAACAATCCTGCAACTCGTTTTATTTTGTTCAGATCTTTGAAAAGTCTTATCTTTGCTAGACTCGAAATGGCTGCTGGGAAATATCAAGAATCCTACTCTTCACGGTTTTCTTATTGTAAATATCAAGTGTTCTTGAGTTTTAGAGGTGAAGACACCCGCAAGAACTTTACCGATCACCTCTACAAGGCCCTGGTCCATGCAGGGTTTCACACATTTAGAGATGATGATGAAATTCGGAGAGGAAAGAATATAGAGCTGGAGCTCCAGGAGGCAATACAACAATCAAAAATAGCGATAATCGTGTTCTCCAAAAACTATGCTTGGTCGAGATGGTGCCTCGATGAACTTGTAATGATCATGGAACGTAAGAGGAATGCTGACTGCATAGTTTTCCCAGTATTCTATCATGTAGATCCATCTGAAGTCAGAAATCAAACTGGGAGCTTCGCTGCAGCATTTGTGGAACATGAAAAGCACTACAAGGAGGAGATGGAGCGGGTGAATGGGTGGAGGATTGCTTTGAAGGAAGTTGCAAATT
>Ga0325405_1006496_pt1 | contig 11808 bp, 4 predicted proteins | sample PopdelMetagenome_21_FD_205663 | JGI IMG/M metagenome (GOLD analysis project Ga0325405, IMG submission 205663) | Populus deltoides microbial communities from Bellville, Georgia, United States - Xylem-Control-R2 | ecosystem: Host-associated > Plants > Phyllosphere > Stem > Wood/Secondary xylem...
GGAAATGTATCCTCAATCTTATTGTTGCCAAGATCAAGAACTTGCAACATTGTGCAGTTGATGATAGACGATGATATTTTCCCTTCTATTTCATTTCCATTGAGGTTGAGATATTCCAAGCTATTATCCTTTGAAAATGTTGAAGGGATAGTGCCTTGAAGATTGTTCATGCCTAGATGCAATACTGAGAGCATGCTGCTGAAGTTCCCCAAACATTGTGGCATAGAACCACTCAAGCTGTTGGTGGACAAGTCCAGGACCCGAAGGTATCTCAGCTTGCAAATAGAAGAAGAAATCTCACCTGTCAAATTACTATTGGACGCAAGAATAAGGACTTCCAAGTTCTCTTGTTTGAAAATCGAACTTGGGATTGGACCTTGCAAGTGGTTATTGCTCAAATCAAGGAATCTCAAAGAATCGTGTTGGAGTTCACTTATATTGCCTATGAGATTATTGTTATGAAGGTCAAGATAATATAAAGAAGGAAGAGCAAACAAAAAGGATGGTATTGTTCCATTGAACAAGTTATTGGATAAATATAGATATTGTAGATTTAATTGAGAATGGATAGTACCTACTAGCTGATTATTTGATAAATCTAAATATAAAAGATGGACTAGCCTACCCAAAGAATCTGGAACTTGACCCACAAATTTATTGGAATCGAGATACAAGGAACGGAGGTGTATAAGGTTTCCAAATGATGATGGGATCGGACCGCTCAAATTGTTACTTGAGACATCTAAATAGGTGAGCTGTGTGAGATTACCTAGCGAGGCTAGATCTGACCTTATAATGTTACTATTAAAAATAGACATATATTCTAATGACTTTAGATTATTTATTAAGCCGTTTTCTAAATAAACTGAAATTCTTGTATTAGAAAGACCCAACCCCAAGAGGACATTACTCAAATTGGACGAAGGAAAAGAGCCAGTGAGGCCCTTGTTGTATGACAAATAGAGTGATTCAAGGTTTGGGAGGAGAAAGATGTTACCCGGGAATTTCCCCTGCAATCCACAATTACTGAGGGAGAGAGATGACAAAGAAGAGGACAGGTTCGTCAAGGAATTAGGTGCAACCAAAGACATATTTACAGAACCCAAAGCGAGATCTCTTAGCTTGGTTAGGTTTTGAACAATCTTGTCAAAAGAAATTGGTTCTAGACTTAGATATTGGTTGAAAGAGAGATGAAGGGAAACCAACTCACTGAGTTGCTCAAAATCATATGGAATTGGACTAGTAAGATTGTTCCATCCAAGATCCAAGTACTGCAGGTGCTTAAATTTCCCCATTGAGGATGGGAGTTTTCCTTGCAATCTACAGTAATTGAGTTTGAGTGATGACAGAGAAGAAGACAGATTCATCAAGGAATCGGGAACAACTAGTGACATGTTTACCCCACTCAAATCGAGTTCTCTAAGCTTGGTTAGGTTTCGAACAAGCTTGTCAAATGAAATTGGTTCTAGATTCAAATAGTTGTTCCAAGAGAGATCAAATGAAACCAACTCATCAAAATCATATGGAATTGGACCAGTAAGATTGTTCCATCCAAGATGCAAGTACTGTAGGTGCTTAAATTTCCCCATTGAGGATGGGAGTTTTCCTTGCAATCCACAGTCATCGAGTTTGAGTGATGACAGAGAAGAAGAAAGATTCATCAAGGAATCGGGAACAACTAGTGACATGTTTACCCCACTCAAATCGAGTTCTCTAAGCTTGGTTAGGTTTCTAGCAAGCTTGTCAAAAGAAAGCTTGTCAAGAGAAATTGGTTCTACACTCACATAGTCGTTCCAAGAGAGATCAAGAGAAACCATTTTGGAGAGGTGAGAGATTTCTGACGGAACTTGGCCTGCAAGATCTGAACCACTTAGGTTAAGATGTGTTAGATTGGAGAACTGGCCAAATCGAGAAGAAATATGGGAGGAGTTGAAATCATTGAAAGATAGGTCGAGGTGTTGAAGATGATGGAGAGAGAAGAGAGAATTATTGGGAAGGAGGGTGCCGTAAAGCATGCTGCAAGAGAGGTCCAGTGCAGTGACATGCCCGGTTTTCAGGTCACAAGAGACCCCATCCCACAAGCAGCAGTCTGTACCCTCTTTCCATGACTCTGTTTTTGGAAAGGGATGTGGACAATAGTACTCCGATAAAGCTGAACTATTTTGAATGAAGAAGGATTGTTTGAATTGAAGGAGAGAAAGAGATTGGCGATGAGCACACAAATGAGAAGAAGAAGAGTAATTTGAGGAAAGTGGAGATGAAATTGTTGAATGGAAATGGAAGAGAAGCAGAATGGAAGAGAGAAATTGAGAGAGGGACAGTGGTGAAAACCCCATGTTGGCTGGCCTTACAGGATTCAAAGTATAATTAACTGGGAATGGAAGATGAGAAGTAAAGAAAGGCATTATTAGTAGTATTTATAGACGAAATCAAAGTGACTGGTTGAAGCATTAAACAAGTTTCCTTAGCTGAAAGAGAATCGGAGCAAAGATAGACTAATTTGTTCATGAGCACATATTAATTGTTAGTATTAAAATACCTTTTTCAGGATTTAATAATTAAAAAAAATAAAGAAAGAATAAAAACCGATGGAAATATATGAAAGGTTCCTTTTTCAGGATTTAAATAAAAATAATAATTAAAGTATGGGATTATGTATACGTAATTGAAATAAAAAAATTGATAAGAAAAGTAAGCTTCACCTTTATATCGTTTCTCATGACCCAAAAGTCTTTCGGTGTGATTTACAATGTTGTGCAATATATTTTTTAAATGTATTTTTTAATTGAAAATATATTTAATTCTTTTTAATTTTAATATAAACCCATCAAAACATAAAAAAAAACACATAAAATATTTAATTTATTGCTTTTTTAGGCAATATGTTTTTATAAAAAAACAAAATTTACCACAATATCAATATTTATTAATGAGAATAAGAATAACAACATGACAATATTAATTTTCTAAATGGATTAAATATCTTTTGGGGATAGAAAGTTGTTGGAATAATTATTTTCTGTCCTTTTTCTTCCCTCTTTCCCTTCCTTTAAGGCTCCCCTTTGCATGTCATGCAGTTGGTGTGGGAATAATCCCCTTTGCATGGGACGACAGGCTGACTCATCACTCCTCATGCATATGTGTGTGTGTGTGTATATATATATATATATATATATGTATATATAGGCCTCCTTTCTCTTGGGAATAATGAATGAAGCTTGAGAATTGTTTTTCATGCGATTGTTCATTCTAAAATGCAAAACTAAGAGTCTGTCGCTGAAGTTTCCTAAATATGCAATGGTGGTGGAGAACCGCTCACACTATTACTTTACAAGTTAGACTTGAAGGAATTTCAGAGCAGCGTACCGGAAATTAAAACAATATTTAGTGAAAGTTTAGGAAAACAGAGCATCAACAAGGGAAAACCAATCTTCATCTGGTCTACGTACGTGCAAGAATGTTGGAAACACGGCAATATTAATTAATTTCCGATCAATTGCCTATAACCATTATTAGCTTAGAAAAAACTTTTTGATGATGTTTTTTTCGGTCACTGGACTCTGATTTTTCTGGTTTTAGGGTCTGCTTTAAATTTTTTTAGCTCAAGATGTATATGTCTTGCTCGCTAGCCCCCTTCATTGTCTTCTCCTGGGCTTTTGGTTTTCGTACACACCATGTGTGCTCCTTATAACAAGATTAAGGTTTCACAGTAACTAGGTTGGGAAGGAAGCCAAATAATGCTAGGCATCCTTTGTTGACTATGCAAGAATGTTGTAAACACGGCAATATTAATTTCCGAAATGGAGAAGGATTGTTTGAATTGAAGGAGGGAAAGAGATTGGCGATGAGCACACAAATGAGAAGAGGAGGAGTAATTTGAGGAGAGTGGAGATGAAACTGTTGAATGGAAATGGAAGAGAAGCAGAATGGAAGAGAGAAATTGAGAGAGGGACAGTGGTGAAAACCTCATGTTGGCTGGCCTTGCAGGATTCAAAGTATAATTAACTGGGAATGGAAGATGAGAAGAAAAGAAAGGCATTATTAGTAGTATTTATAGACGAAATCAAAGTGACTGGTTGAAGCATTAAACAAGTTTCCTTAGCTGAAAGAGAATCGGAGCAAAGAAAGACTAATTTGTTAGTATTAAAATACCTTTTTCAGGATTTAATAATTAAAAAAATAAAGTAAGAATAAAAATCGATGGAAATATGCAATATATATGAAAGGTTCCTATCAACTTGATTCCCTGTTGACTTCAAAAAATCGATGGAAATATTTAATAATTAACTGAATTGTTGTTTCTTGGCACCAATGACTTCGCACTAATATATATAACGTTTCTCATGATCCAAAAGTCTTTTCATTCCTTCAATTGATTTTTCCTTTTTCCATTCTAAATAAGAAATAATTTAAACTATGGAATTATGTAAATAAATAATTAAAAAATATTTATGCAATAAAGAATAAAAATTATAAACCCTTTACCTGAATAATTCAAGGAGTATTTATAACTTTTAAACCTTGTTATTTTATTACAATGGAATTATATAAATAAATAATAAATGATTGATATCTCCTACACAATATTAAATGAGAAACAAATAACTCTTGTATAATATTAATAAAAAATAAATATTCATTACAAAATATTAATTGTTATAGAAATATAGTAGGTCTTTAGAAGATTTTTATACTGCTAGGGATATAGAAAAATGTTACTTGAAACTAATGAATTAATCCCAATTATGAAAAGCATTTGAAATTTATCAATGATTTGGATGGTGGCATCAAAAAATTGATATTTCAAATCTAAATTATCAAACATGAGATTGTGTAAAATATTTAGAAAGAATTTTATATATCCAAGGACAAAATATCACTTATACAATATCATACCTTTTTATATTAAAATTCATAAAAATAAATAAATAAAACCTTGTAGCTCAACATATAGTTTATAATACTAATTAGAACTTTTTTTTTAACTCATCCAGCGGTAATTATACAAGCATTAAATTAATATGTTGATGTTAATTTTTTTTTTTGAAAACATGTTATTTTAATATGTTTTTAATTGAAGAATATTTTTTAAGATTTAATAATTAAAAAAATAAAGTAAGAATAAAAACCTTGGAAACATGTAAGGTTCGTATCAAATTGACTTCAAATTGCGCAAACTAAATTGTTGTTTATTGGCAAAGAAATAATTACGCAATGCAATGGGGGCACTAACGACTTTGCACTTATGGATCATACTTTTTGTGTGCGCTCGATAATGTATAGTAGTTTAATTATTTTTTAAATGTTGTTTATTTAAAAATATATTAATATAATATTTTTTAAAATTTTATTTTTAATTTTTATATCAGAATATTAAAATTATAAAAAATATAAAAAAATTAATATTGATTTTCTAAATGGATTAAATAGTGTTTTAGAGGTTGCTAATATTTATTAAATTAATTAATCCTTTTAGTATTAAAAATAACTAAATAGTTATTTGACAAATATTGATTAGTAATATTTTTTTAAAAAAATACTTTTCTTGCTTATCATTCCTTCAATTGATATACTTTGATTTTTTCCTTTTTCTATTTTAAATAAAAAATAATTAAACTATGGGATTATGTATACATAACTGAAATAAAAAATTGATAAGAAAAGTCAGCTTCACCTTTATATATCCAATCCAATCCAAGCAATGGAGCACTAATGACTTTGCACATATATCGTTTCTCATTACCTAAAAGTTTTTCTGTGTAATTCATAATGTTGTGCAATATATTTTTCAAATGTATTTTTTAATTGAAAATATATTTAATTCTTTTTAATTTTAATATAAACATATCAAAAACATAAAAAAAACATATTAAATATAAAATATTTAATTTAATGCTTTTTTAGGCAATATGTTTTTATAAAAAAACAAAAGCTACACAATATCAAATATTTTATTAATGAGAATAAGAATAGGAACATGACAATATTTATTTTTTAAATGGATTAGATATCTTTTCAGGGGCTGTTAATTTTCTTAAAATTAATTAATACTTTTACTTTGTGGTCAGTTGGGCGCTTCTGTCCTTTCCCTTCCTTTTAGGCTCTCGGCCTGTCATGCAGTTGGTGTGGGAATAATCCCCTATGGATGGGACAGGCTGACTCATCAGTCCTTATGTATGTAAGAATTACTGTATTCCTATAAGAATTATTATTGTTGTTTATATTTTTATATATGTTGCTAACATCAGAATTTAAAGAGAAGTTTGAATACAGGGAAGAATGAGAAATAGAAGAGGATCGATGTTCAGGTTATATTTTAATTATTGCAATTTTATCGGTATTTTTGACATGTCACTGTATATTTCATATTATAATTAATTTTTCAAAATGTGATGGGCAGCAAGTCTATGAGTTCGTAGATACAGTTTGTGCTCCTTTGCAGCTCGTCTGATGGGAATTGTATGCTCTTGGGGACTTTTACCCTTCTATGCCTTGTTGGCTAATGATATTAAGAATCTCAAATTATGCTTCAGACATCAATATGGAAATTCAGCAAATTTTTAAGAGTCTAATTATAATTTTGTAAAATTAAAAGATCAAAATAAAAATATCATAAATTCATAAGTACATTAAAATTTTACTCTTAATTCATCTTTAATTTTTTCTGGAATCTTGGATTATGCTCTAGGAATTAATTTGTAATTTTTTTAAAAGTTCAAGAAGTAAAAATAATATTAAAACATTAATAAAATATAACACAAAAACTCATGATTCGGGCCACCTAACCAAACTCATGTCTTGGATTATAAGATTAAGATAACCTTATAGAACACAAACCAAAATAAATTATGAAGTCTAATTTTCAATTAAGATAATATTAAAAAAAAATTCAATTAAAAAAATTCAAGTCAACCAGTTGAATCCACGATCTAGATCAAAAACCTTAATAACCTCATAATATTTTATTATAAACCTCAATTCTTAATTAAAAAATTACTTTCCCTACCAAAACATAATTTCAAGAAATTCAAGCCTCAATATATAGGAAGAAAACTTCTTAATAATTTACACTCGTAGTTTATTCACAGCTTAAGCAAGTGGGCATGCAGCGTTAAAGAGTCATCCTCACCTTCTTATGTCCACTTCAAATTTGGTCCTTATTTTTTTTATTGTTACTTATTTTATTTGAAATAATTTATGAAATGTTAATTATTATTATTTTAATTTCTTCATCTTTCAATTTTTTTTTATTTTTTAGATTTGATCTCTATTATTTTGATTATTATTTATTTTATTTGAGATAATTTATGAAATTTGTTTTTTCAATTTCATTCTCATTCAACTTTTTAATTTGCAAGATTTGTTCCTCATTACTTTAACAAACTTGAGAAAAATAAAACATTAATAAGTTATTTTCCAGTTGATTTTTCATGACATAACTAAACACTGGAAAGTGTTTTCCAACTTAATTTTCATTACACTACCAAATATCAGAAAATAATTCACTTTCCTAGAATTTACTTTCCAAAAGAAAATTACTTTCCAGCAAATAAACAGGGTGAAAGTTTAGGAATAACATTAAGTCATAAATAATAATTATATAATTAAGTCATAAATACAATTAAAATTATAGAGATTAAATGTATAGTTTGCAAAACTACATACTAGGTTGAACCATGATTGAACCACATCACTAAACATTAATTTATGGAAAACATTGATATACTGATTAATTGAGTGAGAATAATACCTCTTTCAGGATTTAAAAATTAAAACAAAAAAGTAATATGTATTCCTTGTTGACTCAAAATTGTGCAAAATCATGCCGCCTAAGTAGTTGTGGCTAGATTAAAACCTATTTGTTTTTATGATTTAAAAGTGTTTTTTTTTAAAAAAATTTGCTTTAAATTAATTTTTTTTAGTGTTTTTATATTATTTTGATGTGCTAATGTCAAAAATTATTTTTTAAAAAATAAAAAAAATATTATTTTGATATATTTTTAAGTAAAAAACACTTTAAAAAATAACTGTAACCACATTTCTAAACATGCTTTAAAGACATCAAGGCAAAGTAATAATTACGGCAAGCACTAATGACTTTGCACGACTGAAAAAACAGTTCTGAGTGTTGAAAATTAACATTGTTGATAATTATAATATGAATTATATAAAAATTATAATTTATGTTGTTATCTTTTTTTTTTCCTAAAAAAAATAAATATATAAAATAAAAAAAAAATTGTTGAAAAAAATTAAAATAATATAGAAGAAAATACGAATGCTCAAAAAATAGCAATCACTATTTACAGAAGGTAAGGTTCCTATCAACTTTCCTTGTGGACTCAAAATTGTGCAAAATCATGCCCCCACTAATTACGCCAAGCACTCATGACATCGTTTTTCATGCCCCCATTAATTAATATTGCCAAGCACTCATGGCAATATTAATTAATTTCCGAAATTAACATTTTTGTTGAGATCAAGTCTATGTGAGTGATGTGCAGCAAGTCTATGTGCTAATTAGAACTTCCTTTTTAGCTTGTTTTGTGGTAACTATACTTTTTATATTATCACATTAAAATAATGTAAAAACAAGTTAGAAACATGATAAAATTTTTAATTTTTATTAAAAATAAATTTTAAAAAGTAAAAAAATATATTTTTTAATTTACGATCGTAGTTTACTCACAGCTTAAGCAAGGGGGCATGCAGAGTTAAAGAGTCATCCTCACCTTCTTATGTCCACTTCTTCAATCCAGTCTCTGGCAATAGCTTTATTGAACAGTTGCTAGAAAACTGACAAACAATGGAGAATTAATGGAGTTTGAAGGTTCTTGCACTCAATTAGATGCTGTGGGATTGGTCGTCCTAAAAGGTCTTTCTCTCTCAGCATCAACAAGGGAGAACCAATCTTCATTTGGTCTGTCCTTTACCTCCAAGTCTTCGATCGGAACTTGGACGGAAACCAAGGCAAAGTAATAATTACGCAGCACTAATGACTTTGCACACATATATATTGTTTTTCACGACCCAAAAAGTCTTTTTTAATTATCCAAAACTTCCTATCAACTTTTCCTGTGAACTTGGTTGGTAATGTGAATTATCAGTGTATTTTTAAAAAAATATTTTTTTTATTATAAATATAATAAACAATATTACTTTTTTACATTAACACATCACAATTATAAAAAATCATTTAAAACAATTAACTTAATATTTTTTTAGATAAAAAAAAGAAGATTAAGTAACCAATAAATTCGTTCAATGAATATATTGCAATGACATTACTACTGGAAATTAAACAGACAAATTAAGAAGATTGGAGTTTCTTTCTCAGCATCAGCCAATCTTCATTGGGTCTTTACTTTTCCAGCATGTGGACATGCAGAGTTTTAAGCACCAAAACCATCGTTGATAAAAAATATAAACAAATTAATGACTTTCTGAGGACTATAATTTGTATAGCAGTAAGTAAAATGACAACGTGCAGGATATACACCACACACACACACTTGGACTCTGTTCTTAACCATGTTCAAAGGCATTATTGAGCCTGTAAACATAAGCCTCATCCATCTATCATTTGAGGACTATAATTAGATCCTAAGGGTTTATAAACTGGACCCCTTTATCCATATCTGCCAAGTTTTGTATTAAATTTGCTGTAAAATTATGCCTTTTTCTTTATTAAAATAGGCATAGTGGATAGAAAATATTAAGGGAATTGATAAAAGAATCCAATTAAGAAATGTTTGAAATATTTAGGACCTAATTAATTAATAGAAGATATTGTATCGAGCTTAATTGAGTATTGAGATATAAGTTGAACCACAATGGTTAATTTGCATACGTCTAGAAGTTAACCTTTATTTTTGAAAGCTTATTTGAAGATATCCCGACTCATAAATAAAAAAATTACAATGAGTTATTTCTAAATCTTGCTTTAGGGGCTAATTAAATGGATAAAATAAATAGATCGTTACTGTCTCTTTTGGGATGCTAAGGAATCGTGTTGGGGTGCTTGAAAGTGGAAACGATGAACGAAGTTTATGCTCGGAACGAAACTTGAATAAATATGTTTATAACTTTGAATGTTTAGACATGCTCCTTCATGGTATGACTGCTCTTTCAGTATAACTTGTTTAGAATTAATAGCTTGTGAAACGATTTTGAAAAAAAATAATTTTTTTGTAAATTTTGTTCTTTGTTTAAAATTGATTTTTTTTAGTGTTTTCAGATTGTTTTGATGTGTTGGTGTAAAAAATAAATCTTAAAAATAAAAAAATTACTTTGATGTATTTTCAAGAAAAAAAATACTTTAAAAAACAATCGTTATTAAATGGACTCTAAAACTACTATAACATCGAGAGAGAGCATGGTTAGCTATTGATACGAATCCAAGCCCACTGCGTAGCGCAGACAACACATTTAATGTAAACTTATAAAAAAACTAAAATAAACAACAATAACAACAATTTGTGTAGACAATATCTAAAATGATAGCTTAGTAGAACTATATCTACTTGAGCTATGCTCTTAACCACGTCAAAGGACATTAAGCCTGGAAATGAGCTAAAATTATATCATCTAGGGTTGATATTTTGCCAAGCCTAGAGATATTGGATGTTAACATAAACTGAACTTGTACTCTAAAATTGAATTATCACCCTACCTTTAAACCTTCTAAAAAAACATATTTAGGCTCAAAATTAATTTTTCAAAATGTGATGTGCAGCAAGTCTATGTGTTTATAGATATACTGGGCCTTTTTGGGATTGTAGTAGCGGTTACCGTTCAAAGTGCTTTTCGCTTAGAAATGTATCAAGATGATATCTTTTTATTTTTAAAAAATTATTTTTGATATCAACGCATCAAAATGATCTAAAAACACTAAAAAAATATTAATTTTAAGCAAAAATTTTTTTTTTAATTTTTAAAAACACGGGTTGGACTGCGTTTCCAAACAGGCTTAGTATATACTCCTCCTTTGCAGCTCGTCTGATGTGAACTATATGTTCTTAGGGACTTTTACCCTCTTATGCCTTGTTGGCTTATATTTTTAATACTAATAAGAATCTCATATCCTTTTTTACCCTCAAATGTCAAATCTCTTATGGCATATAGGCGAAACTGAAAGTATCAACCCAATCATTGCATCTATATTGGTCATCTGCGTTAACAACCTTAAATTTAGGAGTAGGAGGTATCATGTATTGATTAACAAGCTAAATTAACTTAGCGTCCCTATCATCTCGATCATCCTTATCTTCCCCATCAAACACAACTCTATTAATATGATGCTCATCTTTGTCATCACTTGGTTTAGATCCTCCATAGCAATATGAAGCAAATGTCATGCCTAACAAATGTTCAATAATAACGATTTCTTACACCGAAACTTGTCTACTAACATTAACACCTCACTTAGATGGACTAGCTATTTGTGATACTTGTGTGGTTCTCTAAGAGTTACTTCAAAATTAAGTTAACTCGATACTAGAAGAATTTTCATTCCTTCAATTGATATTTGTGATACTTATGGATCATATTTTTTGTGTGCGCTCGGTAATGTATGATAGTTTAATTATTTTTCAAATGTATTTTTTATTTAAAAATATATTAATATGATATTTTTTAAAAATTTATTTTTATTTTTAATATTAGTATATTAAAATAATAAAAAAAACATAAAAAAATTAATATTAATTTCCTAAATGGATTAAATAGTGTTTTAGAGGTTGCTAATATTTATTAAATTAATTAATCCTTTTAGTATTAAAAATAACTAAATAGTTATTTGAAAAATCT
>Ga0325405_1006499_pt1 | contig 11800 bp, 3 predicted proteins | sample PopdelMetagenome_21_FD_205663 | JGI IMG/M metagenome (GOLD analysis project Ga0325405, IMG submission 205663) | Populus deltoides microbial communities from Bellville, Georgia, United States - Xylem-Control-R2 | ecosystem: Host-associated > Plants > Phyllosphere > Stem > Wood/Secondary xylem...
TAGAATATTATTTTTTTATAATTAAAATGTTTTTTTATATATATTTAATATCATTATCCTTCTAATTCTAGTGTTTGTGCAACAAGTTTTTTTTCCCGGTGAGTTGTACAATATCCATTAAAAGTTGATCGATTACCTTAGTTGCAGGTTGTTGTATTTTTTTTCCCTTTCGACTAACATTTCCATCAATCAAAACAAAATCCCTTTATGAAATGATCTTAATTTTGAACCTATGATATTAGCCATATACTAGTTACGTTATCTGTGCTATGTTACGAGTTAATTTTTTTTCATAAAAAATATCAAAAAAAATTAAGATCTAAAAGTATTAGGTCTTTTTGTAAAATTATACTCAAAAATCTTAGGTTTGACTACAAAGCCTAACTCAAAATTAATATTTATAATAATATTAAACTTGCATGATCTAAGTTTAAGTGGGTCTGGCTATAACACCAGATCCAAGAGTCTTGGATGTGGGTCTGGCTGCAAGGTTATGCCATAAAAATATAAATATGATAACTAAATAATTTTTTTTAATATTAAAGAATAAAATTAAACAAAAAAAAGATTAATTGAAAAGAAAAAAAAACAAAGAAAAAAACAACAAAGCAGATCACTATTCCATGAATAGTGCTTTGCGAGGAGGGGTACAGTAAAATCTCTTCATGAGATTATAATAATCTAATAAAAAGTAAACAAAACAAATCATAAATTTTAATTCTTAATTAAATCGTTATTAAAAGATGAAATTGAAAAAAAACACTACTTAAGAAAAAGAAAAAAAAATCTTAATCAACTAGTTTCACTCGCCAAACCAGGTTAACTCACCAAACCTGGGATCCATGTCATGAGAGTGTGATAACTAAATAGAAAAAAATAATATTAACAAACTAAATTAAACAAAAAAAAGATTAATTAAAAAGAAAAAAGCAAAAAAAAACCTATAACTACTAATATTTTTTTCAAAATTATTAATTATTATATTAGCAATATTCATTATAATAAAAATAATGATATTTATAATGCAAATAATAATATTTTTAATATTATTAATAATATTAAACTTGCATTACCCAAGTTTAAGTGGTTTAGCTGCAACACTAGATCCAAGAGTCTTGGATGTGGGTCTAACTGCAAGGTTGTATCATGAAAATGTGACAACTAAATAAAAAAAATTAACATTAAAGAATAAAATTAAACGAAAAAAATTCATTAAAAAGGAAAAAAACAAAGTAAAGCACTATTCCAATGAATATTGTTTTCCGAGAAGGGGTATAATAAAATCTTCTCATGAGATTACGATAATCTAATGAAAAACAAACAAAACAAATCATTAAATTTAATTCTCAATCAAATCGATATTAAAAGATGAAATTAAAATAAAAAACTAATTAAGAAAAAGAAAAAAACTGAATCAACCGGGTTAACCCGCCAAACCGGGTTAACCCGTCAAACCTGGGATCCGTGTCATGAGACCGTGATAACTAAATAGAAAAAAATTAAAATTAACAAACTAAATCAAACAAAAAAATATTAATTAAAAAGAAAAAAAAACAAAAAACAACCTATAAATAAAAAGGCATCTGCCTTTCACTGTGGATTTGCATAGTGCAATCCATAGTGAAAGGTTGATCTCTTTTCATTATAGTTACAATATTAAAAGATGAAATTGAAAGAAAAAAACTAATGAAGAAAAAGAAAAAGAAAACAGAATCAACTGGGTCAACCTGTTAAATCAGGTTAACCCGCCGAACCTGAGATTCATGTCATGAGAGTGTGATAACTAAATAAAAAATTAATATTAATGAACTAAATTAAACAAAAAAAATATTAATTAAAAATAAAAAATAAAGGAAAAAAAACCTATAGAAAGAAAAAACCTACAGGAAGAAAAAAACTAATGAAGAAAAAGAAAAAAATATTAATTAACTGGGTTAACCTGTCAAATCTGAGATTAGTGTCATGAAAGTTTGATAACTAGATAGAAAAAAATTTAATATTAACAAAATAATATAAACAAAAAGATAATTTAAAAGAAAAAAAAAGATAAAAGGAAACAAAAAAAACTAAAGGCATCAACCTTTTCACAGTGGATTGCATTATGCAGTCCACAGTAAAAGGCTGATGCCTTTAGTTATAGTTAATATTTAGACCCTGTTTGTTTGCTGGAAAGTAGTTTCCTTTTGGAAAGTGAATTCCAGGAAAGTGAATTATTTTTTGACGTTTAGTAGTGTAATGGAAAATAAATTGGAAAACATTTTCCAGTGTTTAGTTATGTCATGGAAAATAAGTTGGAAAATAACTTATTAATGTTTTATTTTTTTCAAGTTTATTAAAGTAATAAGAAAAAATCTTACAAATTAAAAAGTTGAATGAGAATGAAATTGAAAAAAAATAATAATTTCATAAATTATCTCAAATAAAATAAATAATAATCAAAATAATAGAGATCAAATCTAACAAATAAAAAAATAAAAAATGAAGAAATTAAAATAATAATAATTACCATTTCATAAATTATTTCAAATAAAATAAGTAACAGTCAAAAGAATAAGGACAAAATTTGATAGATAAAAAATTTTAATTAAAAAATGATAAGGGAAAAACAAATAAAAATTATAAAAATAAGGACCAAAGTTAATATAAAAATTAAATTCTAAGGGATGAAATTGAAAAAAAATATTCAAAACAAAATATATATAGCAATTAAAAGTTTAAGGACCAAATTTGATATAATCAGCAAATAATTATAACATTTCTAATTTTTTTCACAACTTTCGGAAAGTATTTTCCGCCCAAAATAAAAGGAAAACACTTTTCTGGAAACCAAACCAAATTTTTCTTTGACTGGAAAGTGTTTTTCGTTGATCAACTTTTCTAATGATAAACAAACAGATGAAAGTTTAGAAAATGATTTTCAAAAAACCATTTTTCATCAAACAAACACCCCCTGGAGGAATAATCTTTCCTACATATTGGCTCTAAGTTTCAAACTCAAGAAGTTAAGCGAGGAAACAAATCTTCTTTACTGTTCAACCTACTCCTTAGATGGCATTTGAAAGTTGTTCTAGGAAAGGAGTTGCAGGAGAGTTTTAGAGTAAATTATTTGTTATCTTAGCTATTCTTATTCCTATCTAATTTAGAAAAATATTTTTTATGGTATTTTTATTTTTTTCCTATTTAGTTTACGAAATCAAATTTTGGTTGATTGTCTTATATTTCAACATATTACTTGAAGAGAAGTATTTAATAATAAAATTTTGAATTAAAATTTTTATGTAGTAATCTTATTCAGCATTTTGTGTTGCTTATGCTTGTTTTTTTATTATGTTATTTTCATTTGTGTTAATAGAATGAAAGAATACAAAAAAGACAAAATAAAATAGAGAAATGAGATAAAGTTATGTTTGAAAATGACGTATAAGATAAAGTATATCAATATCTTATATAGTAAAGCCTTTTATATCTTTATATTATCTTGTATTAGTATAAAATAACCATATGATGCATGTTTCACTTATTCAATAATTTTTCAATTGTAATATTTAAATAAACTATTAATTTAGTATGAAACTTTTTTATTTTTATTTTAAATAAATTTTAGTAGAATCATTCTTGAATAAATTATAATTTACTTTGGTTCATTATTTTTTATTAATGTAAATTATAATATATATATATATAATAAATTATAATCTGCTTTTCTTATTTGATTTTCTTCCATATTCATTTGTTAAAATATAAAAAAAACTAAATTTAATTGTATATGTAACCAATATTTTAAAAAACTATATTTAAAATATAATTAGAAAGGAACAAAAAAAAAATAAGATTGAGACTTTGACCTAGAACTAAGCCCAGGTATGGATGGGCTTGGAGTCAAGTGTAGGCACACCTGAGTTGGGACACATGTCATGTTTAAATCCTTTAAGATGCCGGGGATATATTATCTAATATTATCTTGTTCAATGAGTCTTGTAAGTTTATAAGGAAACTCACCAATCACTAGTTTCTAAAGACTCATTTTTATTAATGTATATATCATTTAATCAATTAGTATGTGAGACTAATTTTATTCATGTAAAAGCACATTTATTATTAAAAAGGATATTTTTTATCTTTAATATTCATTGATGTTTGATTAATGAGTCAAGCATAAAGATAAGTTTTTCAGACAAAAATGCTTAGCTAATGAAATTATAAAGTTTTTATAATTATGAGATTTTTATTGCATCAAAACATTATTTCTAAATATTCTTAGTTGATGCTCTATTAATATTGGACATTAATTACAGTCGTTGAGATTGATGCATATTATGTTCTTTCTTTTTTATGAAAGGAAGCAGTTATTCTTATAAGGTGGGGTATGAAGAACACCTATAACTAATATGTAGGTGTTTGTTAATTGACATTTAAACTAAATTAACCCGCATAAGAATTCTATATAAAGAGATCACATGTGAATATGAAAAGGCTCACATAATAGAAGTGTAAGTGATCCTTAGACTTTTGATCACTAAGTCATTGTAACTGTCGAACCCTCGTGCGACATCCGATGGCGATTTTTGGTTTGATTTCGGGGTCTTTTGTTTATTGAATAAGGGAGTCGCCACCTAGTATTTGGTCACTAGGAACCCTAACTGGTCTTTCAGAGATTCTAAGGTAAGGGACTGGTTGCGTAAAGGGAAGGTATTAGCACCCCTAATACGCCCTACCTAAGGTAAGCTGCTTGGTGTTTGGTTTGCTTTAATTGCTATGATGTTGGTGTTTTCTGGTCCCATCAGTTTTCCTAGGTTTGATTCAACCTAAATTGATTATGATAAAAATCCAAGGAGGTTCCATGTGCTTTCAAAGCTCATTTTCCCCTTAGTATTTCAAGAGTTTGCGACTCGTAAATCGCAAGGTGGAGGGATAAAAATTTAGAAATCTAAGGAAATTTAAAAGCCTATTTTTGCCTTAGTGTTTTATACTCTCACGGCTCGTAAACCATGGAGTAAAAAAAATTAAAATGTCATCGATTATAATCAAGGCTTCTTTCAAGAATGTGTGAGGATTTATTATTCCTAGAAAATTATTTTGGATATTTACCACTTGGGGTTTCTTTGTCCAAATATTAACAGTGAATAATAACAAATTATTCCCAATAATATTTTGGATATTCGTCCTTTAAAGATTTCTTTATTCAAACATTAGCGGTGAATAATAGATGAATTCCCCCTAAAATAAGATTTTTATATTTTTTAGAATATTGGTCAATACCCTATGGAGTTTTACAAACATGTTGTAAAATCCAGAAATGCAAGAAAATCAATTTTTTTGTGTTTAAGAAATCCATGCCAAAACACATTTTCGAAACTTCCAATATTTTTTGTATAAAAAAAACATTCAAAACATGTTAGGGTATTGGCCGTATGCAACACGCAAAAACATTTTTTTATATTTTTTTTGTCAAAATGCAGGCATCACAAAAAAGAAAAAAAAACAGCCATACACATCCATTCCAAAATTTGCAAAAGGTCCAAAACACTGATATATATAAAAAATAAATTTCCCAAAGCCAAACTTTACTCACACAAGATTCAGTCTGTCCATTTAAACCCAAATCCTATAACTAAAAAAAACTAACAAGTCTGTATGCACAAGAAAACCACAATTCTGAAAACCAAAACCTATAACAGTAATCATGACTCAACACCCATCCTTTTTCCGATCTTTAATACTGCCACACTCGTTAGTCTCATGCAAAAGGAAACGACTTGAGCAACACCTTTATACTGAAGCAAATACAGAACTACAAACACAAACCAACGGCCAGCTAGCTTTTTTTTTTTCAGAAAAAACAATCAAAATGAAAACATGAACCGAAAGTCTGTTAAAAGACCGCCTTGACTCTAAAGGGACTTCCCTCGTGTTTCACTTTCTAGATAGAGCTTTATTTAGGAGCCAAACTCAAACTATGCAACATCCTAAGGCAAAGAGACACCCGGACAAAGAAAGGGAAAGATAATGAAAGCCTTTAAAGCTCACGGTTCCTCACAGCAGGAGAATAAGAAAAGAAACGTAACTTTAACATGAACAAAAAAATCTAAACTCCAAGCCATGCATGAACTGTGGGCAAGCAATGTCCTTTTGTCCAACCAGAAATGAATATCCAGAGCAAAAGGAAGGAACAGGTTTAGAATAGAAAAAAACAACAGATGTCAAGTTTGAATATAGCAAGGAAGAAAAAAAACTAGAAAACTAACCTGCAGATCTTACTTGTCTGAATGCAGAAGATGAAGTTCAGATAGATGGAAAAGCCTTTGCCTTTCAGCCTCGTTTTTCTGTGTCTCTCAACTCAGCCTTATGCGGGTTCTCTCGGTTTTTTCTTCACTCTTTCTTTGCGTCTCTCTCTACTTTCTCCTCCCTCTGTTTTTGGTCTCTTCTCTCTGTGTTTTAATTTCTCTCCTCACTCTGTTTTTCTTTTTTAAAGTCAGGGGGTGGCTACTTTTTTTTTTAAAAGATGAGAGGGGGTTGCGGCTCCTCTAAAGAGGGTTTAGATTTAGGTCTTTTTTTGTGTGTTTTCCTCTCTTTTCTGAAAAATTACATCTCCCCTGAATATTTTTCTCCTCCCCATTATTATGGCTGAAGGTTCACTTATATAGAAAATCTTTACGCATGCTATTCAAGGAAATATTGCAATAATTATTGCAGAGATTGTCTTCTATAACCAGCATCAACAAATCCTATATATATATATATATGATATTTTATATTGCAATGATTATTTTCCATAACCAACACGAATCAAATCATATATCTATGGTATGATTATTTTCCATAACCAGCACGTTAGGTTCAAAATTGAGTAACAACAGTAACATCCTTCATTTTTTAAATCAAGAAAACAAGGTGAATTTTTTAATAGACAAATATAAGTAATAATGGTCGACCAGTTCAATTTTATCTAAAATTTTGGTCAAGTAGTTTATTTCATAGTATAACATTTTCCTTATTGGTTGATCAATTAGTTGACCAGTTCCATTGATCGATTAAGACAATAGCAAAATTAATTGTTCAATTTACCAAACTGTCAACCAATTCTTTAGTAAATTCAATCAGTCAACCAGTTTAGTCATAATCATATCTTTTTGTTATTAAATCTATGTTCAAATATTAGCTTTCAACATCACACTTAATTTCTTGACTTGGCAGTATTACCATCCAAATCCAAGGTAGATTTTCCTTTACCCTTGGATTTATCAAGTTATCCTTAACTTTCATCACACCATATCTTTTTATCATGATTATAGTCCAAATATCATAGACTTATCTCATATCTTATAATTCATTTTCCATAATTAATAGATAATTATAAGACATGATGCAAAAATTATAGGAAAACATTATAAGGTAGATTTTATATGATTTAAATTCTAAAGCACTAAATGAAATATAACATCGTAAAAGTTTATTGAGAAATTCTTAACAAAATCATACTAGGATGACATTAATTACATACCATACTTTACATTACAAAAGGATTAACATATAACAAAATTACATCTTCATTAATTAACAAAAAGAAACTTCTAATCATCACCTCATTCCATACGAGGTTGTAAAGCACTTGAAATTAATTTATCACACATTATAAATATAACTATACCATGAATCATTAAATCAATAAAACAACTTTAATGATACATTTTAGTCTTAATAGATTATTTTCGATCAATTTTCTCTTTATAGTTTTATCAAACCATCATGATAAATCATATGTACTAGTCATTATCGACCTAATGCCACTAGCTCACTATCAGGCATTATCTCCCCCTTGCTGAGTGTTTAGCTCATTGCCCATTATCAAGCTTTAGCCCCATCAATAAGAAGCTAGTTTCTCCGTCCATTACCGGACACTAGTTCTATTACCAGAAAACTAGTTCCTTCACCAATTACTTGGAAGTTAGTTCCTCCGCCCATTACTGAGCACTAGTCTCATTACTAGGAAGCTAATTTCTCTACCCATTACCGGGAAACTAGTTCCAATCACATTAAAACTAAATTAAAAACAAGGCATATTTAGGTTGTGTTTGGGAACGCGGTGCAAACCGTGTTCCCTTAAATTTTGAATTTTTTTTGCTTAAAATTAAATTTTTTTATGTTTTTAGATCATTTTGATGTGCTGATGTCAAAAATGATTTTTAAAAATGAAAAAACTTTATTTTGATGCATTTCTAAGTGAAAAGCACTTTGAATCGTAATCACTACTACAATCCCAAACGAACCCTAGTGAAATTGTAATGACTTGTCTTAATACTAGAGTATTGAGGTGGTATACACCTACTTGTTGTTGTACAACTTCTAGGACCTATCCTGTATCAACATGTATATCATATTATTTTTCATTCAATGCTCATTCCGTATAATATAATCTAAGTTGATTCCTTTCGACTTAATCATCATTTACAATTTATCTTGTATTGAAATTTCATTTCAACTTCTCATTTAATCTACATTATCGATCTAATTAACTAGAGAGACTTCTTATAATTCATAAACACACATACACTTTAGTATACTCGAGTTTTGTTCTTAAAAATTCTATAATTTAAGTTTTACTTCAAGATCATTGTTTCTCATTTTAATCATAACCAAAGTTATTACATTCAGTTTTACGTTTGGCTTATCTCTTCTAAAAGCTAAGGTACAAAACTACAAGTTTACCTAAGAGAAGAAAATCCAGTTTCGCTATTAACACACCTAAAACTACAAATTAAGTGATGAAATTGTCCAGTTTTCACAAGTAAATAAAAGCTCATCATTATCAAATAAAATAATTTAATTCCTTTAAATTATCATTTGTATAATCATATAAACATATTCATTACATTTCACAAGCATTATAATAATCGTATTAACTTCTGAGTTAGTTACTTTTTTGGTTGGTTGTACTCATTAGCCAAAACACCTAGATTTCTTTTTTTTATTATTCAATACTTTAAGCTATTATATCATTATTTTAACCCAATTACATCATAGTATAGTAATTCTTTAATATCCCTAAATGTTATCAAGAAACCTAATTCTTTAAATAGAAGATTTTTAATCAAAATCAATTAACCCTAAAATAACATGTTTAAATAGCATTAGAACACTTTACCAGGTAATAATCCAAGTTTTAAACGATAACCAGTTAAGAATGTCCAAGCCTTTTTTTCTTCCTCCCCAAGTCGTGACCCTTTCCTAACAAACTCCCTTCTCACAAAATTTCTCTCCCAAATCTCTTCTATTATGGTGTTTAGGTGTTTACTTCTCTAAATCCTCATTAAGATTAGCCTATCACATGAATTTTCCAAGAAAAATTGATGGATTTATTCCCACCATGTCCCCATTTTGCATGTTTTAATTGCCAATAATATTTTCCCCTTAGTTGGAACGCATTTTAATATTGATTTTCAGTTGACCACATCAATTTACATCTCAATACCTTTCTTCCCTCCTACCTTACTTTTATTTAAATTTTATTTGCATTTATGTATTTTTTAGACATTTTTTGTACTCTATTTTTTAAAAAATTAATACACAACCAATTTATTTCTGATATGAAAATCAAATATCATCTCTTTAATTTAAATGTCCAATTTACTTAATTTGTACCTCATTTCATAATATTTGTAATTTAGGTCGGGGTTTACAATTATCTTATATAGGGAATGATATGTTTTGATCCTAACTATATGTGCTCTTAATTAAAGGTAACAAACAGGTAGATATTAAGTATAATATAAACTATATTAATGTATTTAAGTGATCAAGAGATGATTTATCATCTGAAGTAAATTAGAAAAAAAGTTATTCCTGTTCTTGAATAACATTAATTATGAGATCCTAGCATAAGGTGAAACGAGATTTGAAAAAAAAATTCAATCTTATTTAAAGAGTCAATGACTATGGTGCTGGAAACAAACATAATTTGATATAATAAACACATCCAATGCTATAATATCTAAATCATAATATTATTAATGAAAGGATAATAATTACAATGAGAAATTGATCATTGAAATATTAAGTCAAACCACATATGATTTTTCTAATATTTAAGGGATCATAACAAGATCCTAAACATTATACTTGATCTTCAAATAAAAATCAATTAATTTGTTGAACATATAATAAATTAAATTGTTTAATTTAATTAATCTTATTTTATTATAATTGTGATTTATAGACCAAAATATTAAGAAACTTAATGCGTCACACACATTAAGAATCATTGGTAAAAAACTAAATTTAGATGATTGATCGATTGTGATTTGATTGTAAATAAGTTTTAGAAATTAAGAACTATAATATAATTAATATAAGAGATTACAATTCTAGACCTAGAAAAATCAAGTAAGGACTTTATTAAATAAACTTTTAAAATTATTTTGAAATAATATATGTGATATTTTTAGGGGGCAAGTGATATTTTACCATTTATATGGTAATTAGATTTTTCCAATAAATATAATGTTATACCTTTATATTTTCTTGAAGCTATGTTACAAAACATATGATAGAGAAACACCTAAAAACATATATATATAAAAAGAGCTAGCACTTAAAGTGATAGTGACCCTCTCTTCTAAAAAGGTTTTAAGAGATTTTTCATTGGTGTTGTATGTAGATTATTGTTAAAGATTGAACACTTAGATGCCTTATTGTTTGCGATAACCTGATCTTGAAGAAGTTAGTCAAACATAAAAAAAACATCTAATCTTCAAGTAATCTTCGCTCAAACCTTAAACAACCTTAGATTATTTAACGGGTCCTTGGGACTCCTAAAAAAAATTAAATTATTGTTTTCGCTGCATTTATATGTTTTAGAAAACCTAACAACATTGTTTTTCATTAATTGTACATGGTTTATATAACTCAGGATTAAGGCAACTTTTGTAATGGTTAATTAAATAACCTCGAACCTTAGGGTAAGATCATAGTCTTTAATTTTACATAAATATTGCTTTGCAACTAAACACACACATACACATGTTCACACAACTTCATAAGATTTTCATCTCCTATCTAAACTAACTTAAGCATCGGAGATCCTCAAACCTATAAAGGAACTTATTTTATAGGCCGTGTAGATGTCAAAGCCTAATATTGTTTGCATTTTAACTTTCAATAACATTAAGACACCGTTCTCAATAGAGGTTTTCAACAACCTCATCACCGACTGACCTAGATTTTTGTAAACTTCTCAAAAGGTTATCCTTTTAGATCTGAGGACTCACAAATCATATAAGATATCTATGTTAAATAGTAAATCATTAATGATTAATAGCATTATATATATGAACTAGTCCATTGACCTGCGTTTTACTGCGGGTTGGACTAAATTTTTTTAAAGCATAAAAAGAATACTAAAAGCGTGAGGGTTTTTTAGCAATGCTATGAAACCCGAGCAAGTAGGTAAATCTTGAAATCTCTTAACCTAGCTCATTGCTTAGTGTGAGTTTCCAATTAAACCATTTAAGAGCTAATCCAATGTGAATTGATTGATTTAATGGGTTTAAAGGAAACCTGGATAATTAGAAAAAGCATGGATCAACTTATAAAAAAATCAAGAAAGATTTATTTTTAAAGTATTGAAGCAAGTAGGTAAATCTTGAAATCTCTTGACCTAGCTCACTGCTTAGTATGAGTTTCCAATTAAACCATTTAAGAACTAACTCCATGTGAATTGGTTGATTTAATGGGTTTAAAGGAAACCTGAATAATTAAAAAAAGCATGGATCAACTTATGAAAAAATCAAGAAGGATTTTTTTT
>Ga0325405_1006500_pt1 | contig 11799 bp, 9 predicted proteins | sample PopdelMetagenome_21_FD_205663 | JGI IMG/M metagenome (GOLD analysis project Ga0325405, IMG submission 205663) | Populus deltoides microbial communities from Bellville, Georgia, United States - Xylem-Control-R2 | ecosystem: Host-associated > Plants > Phyllosphere > Stem > Wood/Secondary xylem...
GTTTATTTATTAAGAATAAAATAATATTTTTAGTTTAATTTTTATATAAAATTTTTGTATTTTGGTTAATGTAAGAATTTTAAGATAAATCAATTGAGAAAAATTCTAGCCTTTTTCTTTTTATATTTATATTTATTTTTGTGTTAATTGAATTGTTTCAACATGATATCAGAGCTGATTTTATAAAACGAGACTTAATCACAAACATAATTTTTACAAATCTAACTAATTTGTGGTTTTAAGATTTATAGCACTCGAACTAATGACATCTGAAAAGCAAACTCAGAGTTTGACCACTCGGCTACACCTCCTCAAAGTTAAAATTCTTTGTTTTATAAGTTTTATGAGTGGTTGAGTGGTTCCTACTACACTATATAATATTCCATACTTGCGTTTTAAGATTTCCTCAGGCTAATTATTAGCCGAATAGATTATAGGCAACTTGTCTCGGGAAGTATATTATTGCTAAGAAAATTGATGGCAAAATAAGAAAGAAAGAAGGAAGGAAAATCAAATGAGTAGGCTGAGAACCTCGAAAGGGAAGTTGTTTGAAGAGTTGAAAGTTACTGCTACTTGTGACTATAATAAATAAGCCAAGGGTAACTAAATGGGTAAACCAAGATCATGGTCTGTCCATCCTTTTTATTATTATTATTATTATTATTTACACAATTGAGTGTTTGTTCTGGAATGCTGTAGTTTTTTTTTTTTTTTTTTCATGTATTTTTAAAGTGTATTTTTTAAAAAACAACATCAAATTAATAAGTTTTTTTAGTTTTGTAATGAGTTTAATACATTAATATAAAAAGATTTTAAAAATAAGTTTAATATATTTAAAATAAAAAAATATTTTTTAAAAACATTTTATATAGCAACACCAAACAATATATAAAGAGTGTAAAGGTGCACGAATCTTCAATCTTGGATTCAGTCGTAAATCAATCAAGTGGAGATTTCCAGCAAGAAGTCCATTCAATCATTCAAAGGTTTAATTACGTTTACGAGGAGGCAGACTCATTTTCCGGGAAATCAGACAGCAACGGTGTAATAAACCTGATGAGATTAATTTGGGGCTATTTTGCATAAAAATTGTAAGTGTAGGGTAAAACGAGAAAACTTTTATTGAATAAAAACACTGTAAATTAATAAAAGAAACAAGTAATGGAATGGAAATTAGAAAGTTAAGTCTGAGCCCATCAATAACTGAGGAGGCCCAGTTCCTGAGCCCAAAGAGGGAATTGGCTTGTGAAGCAATCTGGTAAGGTAGGTTTCAACATGCACACAGCAACTTCACTGGAAGAGTTGAGTGATGATAACGTGACCGTTTACACTCTCCAATTTCTTCTTCTTCTCTAACAGCGACTTACATCACTTGCAAGTGATTAACAGCAAAAAGAAGCTAGGGCATATATAGCCATGGCCATGGCTTCGTTATCTAAACCACAACCATCGCTATCCCTACCCGCTCTCTCAAACCCTATCTCTTTGTTTTCCTCTCCGGCAGTGGTGTTATCTTTTCCGTTTAATCGAACTGCTTTCGCTAGTCCACGTTTGTTCGCAATTAAGACAGGATCAGACGGTTCAGATTTGCTGAGAAAACCGATTGTACCGTCAGAGAAGGACTTGGTTGGGATTTCTGAAGAAGTAGAGGACAGTCAAGAGGAAAAGGAGGAAGGATTTGTGGATTGGGAGGACCGGATTTTGGAGGATACTGTCCCTCTTGTTGGGTTTGTTAGAATGATTCTTCATTCTGGAAAGTAGGTATTTTTTTATTAAAAAAAATAAAAGGTTAATTTTTCAGTAATTAAAATTTTATGTGAATTTTTTTAATGGGGTTTTGCTGTGGCAGATATGAAAGTGGAAATAGATTGAGTCCAGATCATGAAAGAACTATTGTGGATAGATTGCTTGCATATCATCCAGATTGTGATAGCAAGATTGGATGTGGAATCGATTATATTACAGTAATCTCTTTCACTCTTTATTATCAATTTGGTTTAGCTTTTTTTTTTTTTAATTATCATTATTATATGAATGTATTGTTGATTTCCATTATTGGTTATCGATTGAATTGGGAATCATGCATATTGTTAGTGTATTTGTGTGTGTTTCAGACATCGAAAATGGGACTTAAGTAGATTATGTATTGTTTGCTAGTAACCAAACTATCTGCGAAGTTTGATTCTGGTAAAAATTCGTTGGTTAAGTGTTGCGGAAAACATTAATAGCTGTTTCTTTGAAGAGCTGGGAGTGATCTCTTTCTGACAGTGAAGGCAAATTCATGAGTGCGGCAGAAGAATGCTGCTGAGAGAGTGGCTCTTAAAGTTTTGGTGTTAAAGAAGTCTTGTTTAGACTCGACTGGCTTTATCTACTTGTGGAATACTGCTGAGCAGTTTTAAGACGGATTCTAATTTGTTTCTAAATATAAAACTTGATTGTCTGCATTCATAACCTTGCAAACTTCAGATAGTGAGTTGGTTGCCTTTATTGGGGTTGGGAATTGTGATTGATATGTGTTTCCTGGCTATGGCTAATCGTGTGGGTTTCTTGTTTGTGCTGACAGGTTGGGTATCATCCTGATTTTGTAGAATCGCGATGTTTGTTCATAGTTCGAAAAGATGGCCAATTGGTTGACTTTTCTTATTGGAAATGCATAAAGGGCTTGATCAAGAAGAACTATCCACTATATGCAGACAGTTTCATTCTCAGACATTTCCGACGGCGGAGAAGGAGTTGAAGGTAGCCTCCTCAACTTGTTGACTACCTGTATAATTGTATGCTGAGGGTTTTTTCCTCCCTCCCTCCCTTTCTTTCTTTCTTTGTTTTTTCTTATCGTCTAGAATGTCTTTGTAAGTCTTGAAGCAACATATGTAGCAAGTAGAAGCAAGGATTGAAACCCTTGATGTTTAAATTGAAATGCTCAGTTAAGTTTCTAGTAGTATAAATCTAAAAAATTGGAGTACAACTCAACTGCAATCTGCTATATTTTTGTTCACGTCAACATCTCCCGTTTTTAAAATTGCTGGTGTATTGTAAAATTCATGGTAAGTTGCACACTGGGGAACAGCTTCCTCTAAGGATCCTCAAATGGAAGAGACAAGAGCAAAGTCCATCTTTCTCACTCCCAAATGATGTTTAAATTGGACTCGGTAGTCCGTGCACAATAGCTGATGTCATGTTCACGAGCACTTGGCCATATGATGTGTCTTGTTAACTTGGATGGATTCATGTTCAATACCCATGTGTTCATATTTCATTTTAGTTTCAACAAAAGTTGGCCTTGAATTTGGCAATTCTCGGGATTTTAATGAGACAAATGTCATGCATACAGGCTAATGGAGACCTCTTTTTTATTCTGTGCTCTTTTCAAATATTAATATTGTGCATTTATGGAAATGGGAGACTGGTGTCATTGTATTTCCTGCATAACAACTGCTGTTGGGCAGCTCCTCTCCAGCTCCAAAACTCTCAAAATTTCATAGCTTCAAACTTTCCGGGTCCATAGATTCTTTTTGGCACCATTTGTATTATTTGCCATCACTTGATGGTCAGTTTCCTAGTGGTCTGTACCATTCTTCGATTCTTGAGGAAGAATTTGCTAATAGTATATGATAGTAGTTATAAAAGCCCTTAGTGAGTCAGCTCGGCGACTCCCAGAACCTGGCCTGGTTCGGGTTTTATTTTATAGAACTTTGCTTTTCTTTTCTCTTTTTTTATATTCTTGAAGTTTTTTAAAAAGATCATGGTATGGGATGACTTGTCCATTCGTGGGTTTACCCAGGATCCAAGCTTTAGGCAAGGTCCACTCTTGATTCTCGAGGAAGAATTGCAATGTGGAATCATGAAGACTTTTCATCCATTACTATCATTTCCGATGGGCCTGGAAAATTTATTTCGCTACTTGGAACATTTCAACTCGACAATGAGGATCTTTATCAGGAGTTGGACCTGCCTATACTCCATTGAGTTGTACAGCAAAGCTTCTAGTTCAGTTTTCACCATTAATGATAGCTTCACTTGGAGCTGACGAACGAATCAATACATTCCCTCCTTTATCTGGCATGAGACCAATCAAACACCATCCTGACGTTAACACTTCGGAGGAACATTATTTTGCCACGTTAATCGACATTGCAACAGCTGTCTAAAATGTTGTGGCTGGTCGATGCTCACCAGTGCCATTTATCTGGATTCTGTGATAGTTTACCTGTATCGTCAGACACGTCTACTCCAATTCGATTGATCCTACCCACTAAGAGTAGATACGAGAGTGATATAATGAATGATAATGATTGCCTCCGAATCTATACTTATCCAGGAGTTGATATTTTTATCAAATTTACATGAGAACTCTCGTCCATGAATTGGAAACATGATTCAACCCTATATTATAAATAAAAATTAGAGTTTTCAACTTTTTAAAGATACAATTATAACGTATAATAGAAAAAAAAAAAAACACTCCATTAAACTCTAATGTATCTTGAAAATTCTTTAAATTCAATGTTATATAAAAAAAAACATATAAAAAAAACCGTTTTCATTATAAGAATTCAAAGTCAAATAAATAAATAAATAAACACAAAATTAAATAGGAAAAAAAAGTAAAACAGCAAAAATAACATTTTAAGTTTTTAAGCTCTTTCTTATCTTTATTGGTTATAGTAAGTCGACCTCGTATAGAACTAGGTCTGCAAAATCTTCACGGGTCTTAACTTATCTATCTTATCCACAAACATGTCTTTAACATGTTTCAGATAAATTATGTGTTGACATAATCTTTTTCAATAACATGTTAACTTAGTGATGATTATAAGTGTTCACGATCCAGTTTGGATCTGAATTTCCAACTGAATCGGGAGATGGAATTTTCTTAGAAAATAACATGAACCCAATTGAAAATCGATTCAAACCGAACCAATTCAGTGAAGGTCAGTTTTTTTGGATTAAAACCGGATAACTTAACCCCTTTTAAATAGGCTTTTTTTTTTAAAAGAGCCTATATTAAATTAGACTTTAACAATTTCCTGTTGAGTTTATATTTTTATAGCCTATTTAAGTTAAAATTACAAGTTTATTTTCTCAAGTGATAACCCACTTGTCATTAATAAATTGAAAGTTGGAGCAAATTTATTTAACATATTTAGTTCATGGTCATGCTATTTGTCTAAAGTCTAAACTTTTTGATGCAGAGATGTTCAGTATTCACATTATAAATAATTAATTACATGTTATATATTTCAAACTTCAAAAAAATATTGCTTTTTAAATTCAAATTAGCATAATTTTAACTAAAACATCCATATTATATAGGATGTACAGAATCTAGCAACATCAACATTCGAAAAATCCAACAACATTAGCATTTACAAAATCCAATAAGCCAAAAGATCTCACAAGCTTAATGCTATAAAAAAACACTAGCAAATTAGCAACAAACTAGATTTCAGCCACTAAAATAATTAACAATTCAAAATTAAAAGGGAATTAACAAGGTAACACAAGTCAATTACCCTCAACAATTTTATTCTAGCATTTCACTAACATCATCAATAGGTCCAATACTACTTACAATCAATAGAGATTTTTAAACTTTCACTAAATTCTATAAAATTATAAATTAAACATGTTAAATTAAACATATATAAAGAAACAATAACACAAAATAACCAATTGTAAATTTGTAAAAGAAATTGCATAACTTAATCATATCAGAATTTTCTATATAATTCATGAAGGCTCTCATTTTGATTGGGATTGGTGTGAAACGCAACCAATTTTGATAACAAATAAGTGTTTGCATTGTTGATGAAGATAAAGAGCTTTGATATAGTTCTAATATACGACTGTCAATATCGAAGGTTGTTTTAAAAACAACATTAGATATACAATGATAGCTAACATATGTTCTGCTATCTTAGAAAGAATCTTATATGTTATAACATTACGCCTTCACTAACTTAAAATATCTAATTTATAATCTTTAGGGTCCTCACAACCATCATCCAAATACATCTCAACCATGTTTTTTTCTCTCGAGACCACCTTTCTTCTCTAAATATGTTTAGAATTCAAAAGTCAAGTAATTTGATATATTATTTACCACTTTTGAATCAACATTAACATCCTAATCATTTCTATTAGTTTCAACATCATTCACAACCTTAATATCCTCAACCTTAATAAAATACTCATACAACCTTAGCAAAGTATCTTTAATCTTCTTTATAAGATTTTCATCATTTTCAGCATCATTTAATCGTCTAAAATAAAATCTAATATATTTTAATTTAAAACGTGGATCTGACACGATAGTAACATGCAATAAAAAGTTTTAATTATCTTAATCCCCCTGGTATTTTATATATATGTGTGTGTGTGTGCGCGCGCGCATAAAAATCAATTCATGAAAGAAACATAGATTTCACATACAACGAGCCATAAATTTTTAATGTAACCATGTAAAATAGTTTCAAGAACTTAACAAAAGATCTAACATTTTCTCAATCTTCTAAATTAAAAGGATCTAAGTTTTTTTGTTTTTCCTTTGAATCAACATTGAAGTAACTTAAATACCTAGGATTGATTTCTTTTGACCTCATAAAAACCACCTCAAGTTCCTCGGTAGATTCTAACATCATATATGTTGAGTTCCATCTAATTTGAATATCAAACCACACTAATTTTTTTACTTTAAATCTTCAACTTCTCCGTACATTAATTAAATACAAGTTGCCTAGAAGGAGAAGATCCAACAAACTTTATTGCATTCCTAATCTTAACTATTAAATCATTAATATCTTTTAATCTCACATATACAATAAAATTAACAATATATGCATAATATCTAACATGCGTGAAATCATTTGATAATAAATTAATTGTCCAACCATTTTTTACTATCTTCAAATATTTAATACTCAAATTATTTGAACTTGCATTATCTACTATTACTGTTAAAATCTTATCAAATTCTCATTCCAACGAACAACTCTCAATCGTTTAGCCAATTATCTCATCTTATGATGAAAAACTTGAAAAAAATTTAGAACTTGTTTATTCAAGTTCCAACCATTATTAATCCAATAGGAAGTCAAACACATGGAATTAATATTGTAAGTCAATGTCTAAGTATTGGTTGTTAAACATTCTTGTTAACCCTTAAGAGATTTCTTTATACCTTCTCGTTTATATAAATTTTCAAATAATCTCTCCAAATCATCAAGCAAAAAAGAACATCAAATCTAGGTTGTATTATCCAATAAAATGATTTAAATCCTTAATTATCAACAAAGTTAAAAGGCAACTCATCAAGTATAATCATTTTTACTAGAGCTTTCCTACACTCATCGTAATTATAACTCGCTATCTTAATACTCTCTAAATTTTCCTCTCCTTTGTCACCCCCCTTTATTTTAGGCTTAGGTTTTAAAACCATTTTTTTTTTGTTTATGGTTAATCACAAAAGGAAATTTTTGGCATACACCTAGATGACTCAACATGTTACTTGTCCTATTAAGTATAGTATTTATTTATAGGTTAGGTAGCTTAGGTTGGTTTTCTATTTATACCCCCTATTTGTTTTTTAAGTTGTAATGGGTTTACATTAGGTTCGGCCTAGTTTATATGATTTTAGTTTATGAAACCAAAATCAAACCAAACGTGAATGAGTTTTATGGTTTCTAAATCGGTTTAGTTGATGTTTTCTCTCGGCTTAGTGTTTTCAATTTTTTTCTTTTTGGTTTTTACAATTTAGAAGTTGATCGGTTTTTTTTGAACACCCCTAGTACTCGGTAGTGTACCTTAAACTTTCAAGAAAAAATTGTCATCGTGTGAGGAAAGAAACATTGAACTTCCAAAAAAAAACTTAAAGAGCCCCACTACTAATTAATAAAAAAAACATTGCAGTTAAATTAGAAGAAAATAGAAGAGAATGGTTATAAATTACATTAGATTCTAAAAATTGTAATAGGTCTTTGATAAAAAGAACGAACGAGAAAGAGAAGTAGAGGGGGATGGATTGAGTGAGATGGATTGGACAAAGAGATGATAGAGATGAGAGTATTGACTGCTTTCGATGGAGAGGTTGGTGGTTGTATCAATGGAAAAGGAAGGAGATGTTTTAGGGTTATGAAGCTTGGGTTAGTTTTCTATTGATACCCTTTTTATAAAAAAGTTGGAGTAGGTTTACATTGGGTCTATAGTTCATTTTATAAGGTTTTTATTTCTGAAACCAAAACCGAATTGATTTCGAGTGAATTTTATGGTTTTTAAATTAGTCTAGCTAGTATGTTTTTAGTTATTTTTTTGTTTTTATAGTTTAATTGGTTAGTTAATTTTTAAAAATACATCTTCAGTGAAGACCATTAAAGATTCAAAGGAAAACACTCAAAGGCATCGAGCACAATAAATCAAATGGTAAAATTAATTGGGTGAACCTTGGGTGTATCACGAAATTACAAAACCTAGCAAAAAGTTACTGAACTCAACTATATTATATTTTTAAATTATTTTAAGTAGCCAGTAATTAGGTTACCTTAACCTAAAGATGACGAGTGTGACTTGCCCGAAATATCATTGTGTGTGTGTGTGTGGATTCGGCAGTTGCGAGGTCTATTAAAGGCTCCGTTTGTTTACGCGGTAGAGATTGCGTTTCAATTAAAACGCAGGAGCCAAGCGTTTGGTAATATCAAAAATGCTAAAATTGACTGGTGGGACCCATGTCAATTCGCGTTCTAAACGCGACATTCGCGAAGCAGCTCCTAGCTGCTTTTTTAAATTTTGTATTCGCGTGCACAGTGCAATTCATTTGCACTGTGCACGCAAACAGTGAAAATTCACTTGCACTGTCGCGAACAGTGCAAGTGAATTGCACTGTTCGGGTGTTTTTTTTATAATATAGTGTGTATAGTTTTTGTATATTTTTTTTTAAAAAAAACTAGTTTTACATTGTCATGTAAACAATATTTTTTTTCCTGAAAAACTAGTATAGAACGAATTAAATTCACTCGCACTGTAATATCAAATTAATTTTATTCATGATAATATTTTATCTAATTTTATTGCACGCTCAAAAAATTATAGAAATTGTAGTTCTTGTCGAATGAATTTTGTACGTAATAGAATTGTAGATGGTTTAAAGGCATAATAAAAAATATTTTATATAAAGTATTATTTATTTCATAAAGTAATAGTAATAGTTAAATCTACAATATTTAAATTAAAAATCATCAATTTTAATATGTATATTTTAATTATTTTATAACCTTAATTTGAAAAGCATTTTTTTAACCAAACACATTAAACTACTTTTTCTTCAACCACAGTTTTAACCAAACACCTATTTTTTCAAACCAACTTCAACTAAAAATACTTTTTATAAAACAACTTTTTTCAAACCACAACCACAAAAGCTACCGCAATACTAAACACATGCTTTGTGGTGCATGCTGGATCGTACAACAAAGCTAGATAACAGATGGCAGGCTTGCTTTGCTTCCAATCTCAGAGTGCTCCGACCATCTTATACGAATGTAATGAATACTATCGAAACAAGTGTTCCTCAGTTTGGACACATGCACCCTCTCTCTCTCTCCCTGTGATCGTTGTTCGTTATGGTTCGTACCAGAATCATTTGTAGTGGTTTTTTTGCTCCAAAATGGAGACGATGGGCTTTGTCTTTTGCAAAATGACCGTTGGTTCTGGTAGTTTTTTTATATATAATTAGTATAGTAATTTTTTTAAAAAAATAACAAATTAATAATTTGATCTAATAATACAGTTTGATTATATTTTATTTTAAAAGCATGATATTTATTAAATATTGATATTATAAAATGCTATATAGTCAAATTTTAATTTTCTACCTCAATCGGCCATTTCATACAAAAATTATAATTTTATAAAGTTTTTCTTTCAAATATGTTTTATGAGTTAAAATATAAATATTTTTTTAATTTATAAAATCAAAAATAAACTTTAGTTAAAATCTTAAAAAGTTATTCTTCACATAAAAATAAATGATTCTAAATAATCAGGTATGAGCTTGTCATAATTAAATGGAGACTCCCAACAAATTATGTAAATCACCTAGTAAATAAACTAATAGGACAATTTTAAGTCCAAAAAAAGTCTAATTATGCTAAACTAAAATAATAATTCAAAAAAAAATCATAATTTTTTTATCCAGATATAATAATCATAATCATAATCTGAACACAGTAACCAAATGATATGATAGTACTAGTTTGAAAATCCACTTTTTCCAACTTGTTAAATGGCTGGCTATAATGAAAGTAAAAATCAATAAGAATTTGATGTGGGCTGGTGTATGAAATGAGACTATACCTATTGTTTTTTTAATGGCATGTTGTTATTTATTTTTTTAAAGTATTTTTTATTTATGTATATGTATATGTATATATATATAAATAATTATTTTTTATTTTTAAAAAATTATTTTTGATATTATTATATCAAAATAAACTAAAAATATATAAAAATTTAATTTTTTTAAAAAGACAAACTTCTTTAATTATGGTTATCGTGATGCACCGACATTTTACTTTTCTTCTCTGGCTTTGTGTGTGTCCAAGTGAAGTGGATAAGTTGAATTTCTTCGTGCTCTCCATGGTCTTGTCAACCGTTGCGATCTTCAAGAGGAACAACGTGATTTTATGGGCAATGAGGCCTTTTGACTTGAGAGAATTCGTTTCGTTTCAAATTAGCGTGGAACATTTTATTTATTTATTTATAAATTAGAGTTTTAGAAAAGAATATCTCTTGGAGAAAATAAAAGCACTCATATCCCTTGAATTACAATTAAGGATGATTTTGGTTAAAATTATGTTTTGATTTACTTGTAATTTTAAAAATATCTAATTAATTAACAGTGTTATGTTGTATTTTTACACTGTTCCACTAGAAATTTTGTTTTAAAATTTTGATTATGAAAAAACTAAAAGTCATATTTTTTAAAAAAATTATTATTTTAAATTTGAATCTATTACAATATCAAACTTATATTTAAACTATATAATAATCAAGTAACCAAAATCTTTTTTTTTTTTCTCGAGAACAACAAAGTCATGCCTTGACAAAATGGTCTATTACGACAGCACTGGCAAAGAAAAACAAGGCCTTTTGACTTTCCGTCCACTCTAACCTTATCCTTATCCTCTTCGTGTAGGTAGGAAGTAGGTGCGAATATCCTCCAAGTTTTGATGGCTTCCGCAAGATCTATCCTTTTTTTTTATTTTTTATTTTTTATTTTTCCGGCCATGGTGTCTCCATAGTTTCGAAATGCTTACATCTCCCTCCCCAACTAATGGTCTGTTATGTATTAATCAAGGAGCTAATTCTCCAAACCCAATTGCCACATCCCCAAAAATTCCAAGCATGTGGCAAGCCACGGCCATGCCTCCAGAGGAAAGTGTCTACTTGCTTCTTTTTTTTAAATTTATTTTTAAAAAAATGAAAATATTTTTGAAATAATAAAAAAACAAAACACTGTTGACAAGAAAGGACAAAGTTTGTCCTTTTATGGACGAATAAAAAATCACAACACCCCTTCCTAAAGAGGAAAGGGTATAGTTCCTAATATTATTTAACAGCGATAATTCCAAAATATCCTGGAGAAAAATAGGCATGGAGTATAAGAATAAATGTTTTCAAACTTTTTTTTTTCTGGGTTACTGATGGTTATCCCTTCTGTTCCCCCAACTTTTATATATATATATATATATATATATATATATATATATATATATATATATATATAAAAGAAAAGAAAACAAAACT
>Ga0325405_1006504_pt1 | contig 11798 bp, 4 predicted proteins | sample PopdelMetagenome_21_FD_205663 | JGI IMG/M metagenome (GOLD analysis project Ga0325405, IMG submission 205663) | Populus deltoides microbial communities from Bellville, Georgia, United States - Xylem-Control-R2 | ecosystem: Host-associated > Plants > Phyllosphere > Stem > Wood/Secondary xylem...
TCAGTGAAAAGAAAATTAAAAATAAAGAGAGAAGAAAAAAAAATCTAAACAAAAGGAAATGAGAAAAAAAAAAGAAATTGAGAAAACAAAAGGAGTTTAAAACAAAAAAATAATGAGAAAAAGATTATATATATGTATATATATTATCTAGTTTAAATTTATTTTTTTAAAATTAATTAATTTAAGATAATATAAATATATTAATTTATTAAATTTAATTAATAATATATTTTATATATTATTTGATTATATACCATTCAATTTTTACAGTGCTTTTATTCATCTTTTTATAATTTTTTACAAACCATTATTTTTTTAATCTTATTTAATTGCTTTTCTAATAATGTATATTTTTATTTTTATTTACTTAAAAAAATTATTTTTTAAAAAAATAATGTTATGAAGCTCAGTTAAATTCATGATTTAAATTGTAAATTTAACAAGTTAAATGGAGATGTTTTGAGTCAATTAAATCTTAAATCTTGCTTGCTAGATTTTGACTAGAGTTCAATGCTCTAAATTGTGAATGAAATCTCGATAAAATTAAAATATCTATCTTAAATAATATTTGGAAGTTTTGGAAAATTTTAATTTATCGTTCTAACTTCAAATGGGCCCCCTAAGGGTATAAGTTACAATATGTATTTTTGGAAATCATGATTCACTTACTGTTGTTAAAAGAAACAAAAATCATTTTAGTAATTCACTATTAATCATTTTAACTATTGACGCAAACACTAAAAAAACTTAACAAACACTAGGCAAATAAAAATTTTAGAATGATATAATTTGTTTTTAGAACTTAGCTCTAATACCAACTGATACGAACTTCATGATCACATGGTCATGCAACTCACAATCAAGATTAAGATCTCATCTCATAAAACGGAAAGAGATCTAATAGGAGTGTGACACAATAAAAACATATCCCAATGCACCAGCACTATTGGAATGAAGTCGAATGATGCCACAAAGCTAGTTAATCTTTGATAAGACAGATTGAGTTCGTTTAAGAACAAAAAAAATACAAGAATCTCTCTCACACTTTAAACTAAAACGTTCATAAGTGTTATTCATCAAAGGTTTTGGAATTTAAGCTTTATGTGTGTTTAAATAGTTTTGAGAAATTAACCCTAATTGATCCACCCTTATGGGCTGAATTGATCCATTTACAAAAACTGACCCAAAACTTTTACTAGTAAGTTCAAACCCTAATCCTAACAAGTCTTGAATCCTAGCTAAAAAAAAGTATTAATTAAGCCTAAACAAGCATTGAGTTATAGCTAATAAAAAAAATAAAGTCCATAAGTTTAAATCTTGTTTTGTCGTGAGAAGAGAAGAAGAAAAGAAAACATTATAAGTCTAATACAAGACTTATTTATAGAGTATAATGTTGCTCAATAATCCTAGGAGCTAGATGAGAAGTTGTCGCCCCTTTAGTTTCCAAGTTAGAATAGAATTCTGATCTTAGTCTTGTATTTATCCTTCTTTTGGAAGGAAAAGGATGCTGCCTTTACTGCTCCTTTTTGCCGCCACTTGTGTTTCCTAAATCAGCTTGGATTTCTTTGTTTTCTTTGCTGTGTTTTCTCCTCACTTGACAAGGAAATTATAATAAATTCTAATATTTAAAGGAAATAATTAATGTTCCCACACATAATAGAAAATAAAAAACTAGTTAGAAATCTACGAAACACATGGAAACATCACAGAACAAGGCTAGTCAAAACTAATATAAAATTAACAGTCTTGTTGTCGAAATTGCATGGCCTAAATAAGGGTGGATTGGATCCCTCTTGCACATGAATTAAATGTAATAAAGCTCCTATAGATGCTCTAAAGGATCCCCAAGTTCAGCCTTTGCTGAAACTTGCCAACCAATTCATTCAATGCTTCTTTCAATGCCTTCACTTTGGACCTAGTAAATGGTCCATTTGGAATGTGTAATGGGTCATTAGTGTTCGTGGGCTAATTCACATCACTGATTCTCAATTAACTCAATATTGAAGGATAAAACTGAAAAAAAAAAGTTAATTAGGAAAAGGAAAAAAAACTCGAGTCAACCAAGTTAACTCGTCAAACACGCGATTTAGATAATGAAACTAAGATAATCTCATAAAAGATAAATTGAACAAAATTATGAATCTTAATCCCCAATAAACCTAATGTTGAAGGATGTAATTAAAATTGAAAAATCAATTAAAAAAAGAACACACAAAAACAACTTGAGTCAACCTAGGATAACCTGCTAAACTCGAGATCCAAATCATGAGATGGAGATAACCTCATAAAAATCAAATCAGAACAACTAATGAAGCCTAATTCTCAATCAACTCATTGTTGAAGGATGAGTTTAAGAAAAAAAAATCAATTAGCAAAAAGGAGATAAAACTAGAGTAAACCAAGTCAACTCGTTAAACTTGTGGTCCCTGTAATGAAACTAGGATAACCTTATAAAAAGTAATTTGAAAACAATCATGAAGCTTAATCCTTAATAAACTTAATGTTGAAAGATAAATTAAAAAAAAATAAGAGAAACATTATTCCAAAGAATAGTGTTTTGTGAGGAGGGGAATAGTAAAACCCCTTCCCTCTTTAGCTTTTTGTTTACTAGATTTGTGAGCCACACTCAGCCGTAACTTTGAAATATTTTTTTTAATATAAAAAAATAATGTCAACCAAAAAAATCAAAGACCCGATTTATTGGTTTAGTTGGTAATTTAAATAATTTTATTAAAAACACAAAAAAAAACACAAAAATACAAAAAAATGATAATGAAAAAAAAGTAAAAGGAACCTAATGTGAGGTAATCTGGATTATGAAACAACTCAATGATGAAGAGTAAAATTAAAAAAAAACAAAAAACTCAATTAAACTGGGTTAACTCGTAAACTTTGCAACCATGAACATAAAATTGAGATAATCTCATATAAAGAAACACAAGTAAAAAAGTTCAAAGACCAACTTCTAATAAATCAAATGAGAATATGATAACTCCACAAAAAAAAATGAAGCTCAATCTCTAACAAATAAAATGTTGAAGGATAAAAAATAATAAAAAAAGAATATGATTTAAAAAAGGTAAAAAAAACTTGATTTAAGCCCACTTGGGTCAACATGTAAAATCTTTGACCAAGTCGTGATACCAAGGTGACCGAGCTCTAAAGAAAATTGAATAATATCATAAAGCTCAATTATCAAACAACTTAATGTTGAAGGATGAAAATAAAAAATAATAATAATAGAAAAAATATGAGCCAACTTGGGTTAATCCGCAAACCATGCGACGATGAAAACCATGAAATCCTTGAACTGGGTTCAATCAAGAAGTTTAATTCCTAACTAATTTAATTTTTAAGGATGAAATCGTGAAAAGAAATCAATTTAGAAAACTTGTCAAAGAAAAAGGGATATCAATAAAAAAACAAAAGGATCTAATATGATCCAAGTAAGGTCATATTTGATTTTTTATGTAAAATTTTTTATTATTCAATTTTATATTAACAAGCATAACTTTCAACTCGATTGAGATAAGATTTATAGGGTGAGTCCATTTTCTCTTCTTGATTTTTCAATTGAATAGTATCCTCTTTGACATTCCAATTGTGCATCAATGTAATCATTTTATAAAAAATATTTTATTATTTAATTTTATATTAATAAGCATAACTTTCAACTTGATTGAGATAAGATTTAAAGGGGAGTCCATTTTGTCTTCTTGTGTTTTCAATTGAATAGTATCCTCTTTGACATTCCAATTGTGTATCAATGTAATCATTTTGTCGGCCACGATTAAAATTAAGATTTAATCAAGTAGAACCTTATAAAAATAATATAATTAAATTCGAATTTTATTTCCAATTAAAAAGTGCAAATGTTTTCTTGGTTAGTTCAATTAAAAATAGATTCTCTTTGAACGCCATATAAATTATTTAACTAATTCTTATTATGTGGGAAAAAAAAGATGAAAATTAATATGAATCTTTAAAACTGGTGACTTTGATCATGAATCCGATATTAATTCTATAGAAGGCAAACTATAAAAAATAATAAAGCAAAACTCTAAAAAACAAGATAAAAAAAAACATTAGCTTTTAAAAAAGAAAAAATTAACAAGTCAACCTGGACAAACCTCCCAAACCCAGTCTAATCTTTAAAACTCACAACCCGTAAAATCCTTGAACCGAGTTCAATTAAAAAGCTTAATTTTCAATAAATTTAATTTTGAATGATGAAATTGTGAAAAATATATCTATTTAAAAAACTTGTCAAATAAAAAAAATAGCAATAAAAAGAATGGGGATCAAATTTGAAAAAAAAACCATGGAGGATAAAATTATAAAAACAAAAACCTAAAAAATGATCACAAACAAAATAAATAGCAATCAAAAGAATGAGAACTAAATTTGAATGGAAAAAAAATAAAAAAAGGGGAGAAATTTGAAAAACAAATTGTAATTTTATAACTTATTAAAAATAATGAGATAATAATAAAAAGAATAAGAACCATCATTGAAAGATTAAAAATTAAAAGGAGTGAAATTAAAAAACATTTGTAATTTCATGAGTTATTAAAAAAAATATAGTAATCAAAAGGACAAAGAAAAAATATAAAGGGGAAACAAATTGCATGGGCTAATCTAGATTTTTAAAGGGGCTAGCAGATAATTCAGGGTAGAGAGAGAGAAAAAAAGAGAATAAATTAAATTGTTGTCGGTGTCAATCTTGATGTACATTAAGGGCACGCGTTACCCCATTGCGTCGAGGTTGCCAAACTTTTTTTTTAATTATATTTAATTAATGTACATTGAACCAATTTCCTTCAGTGCCCTTGAAATCTACAATAAAATCAATGTAAAATTATAAAAAGCTCTTTGGTGAGAGTTATGTTGTTTTTATCTTTAAAAACATCAAAGTAATTACACTATTCTAAAAAATTAAAAAGAGAAAAATGTCCCTTAGTAGTAAGCATTATATTATTTTATTTTAGGGTTGAATTAGTAATTATACTGTAAAAAAAGATGAAATGACCAATCTAACCTTATATAATTTGTTAAAGACAATTGTATCATGGTGAAAAAACCACATTGCCTCTGATACCTAGTTCAAAGGCTTTGTTTTTTTCTAAAAATAATTTTATAATTACATTTTTATAATAAATAGTATTCTAAATCTTGGAGATTTATTTAATTTAATTTAATAAGTTTGGTGGTGTTCAAGAAAAAAAAATCATAAGTTTTGCACGTGACTGATCTCATTCCAATAGAAGATCAGTCAAACATACAGACCATATCATGTATACAGACAAGTAGTATTTATTTTTAAAACATATAACATTTACACGCATAAACTTTCCATTAACGAACGTTTAAAAATGCGGTTTAACCTGTATTTTTTAAAATTTTAAATTTTTTATTAAAATATAATTTTTTCATGTTTTTTTATTGTTTTGATGTGCTAATTTTAAAAATAATTTTTAAAACAATAAAAAAATTATTTTGATGTATTTTTAAGTGAAATGCACTTTGAACCACAACCATAATCTCAAATAGACCTAGAGCAACAATTTTTTTTAAAAAAATAATAAATTTGATAGATCTTCTAATGCAATTTGAATCCTTTATTAATTTTTTATAATATTATTTTTAACTTTATTGATATTTGAAAAATCTAATTATAAAACTCCATTTAATCTCTCAATCAAATTTAAATATACTATGATGTGAAACATTTTTTGGCTCCAAAAATTAGTAAGGGAATAGTTGTTGTCAAACTCGAGAGTTGACTCGTAAAATCATACGATTTTACGATTTTACGATTCAACATAGATATAACGTGTGAAATTGGATAAAAAGCTCGAAAATTAGTAAATTCGGTACAACTCGATTAAAATCGGTGAAACTCGGTAAACTCGGATTGAGTTTGACAAAATTGGGTTTTTGCAATCTTTGCATGTTTGTGTCCTAATCTCATAGACAATATCTTTTCATTATTCTGGATCTCTTTCTTCTTCTCTTTTCATCTCCAACTTCAATTTTGCCCCCAAATCCCACTTACAGAAAACCGTCTACATCTTGTTATCAAGCTTTTGGATTTAGCTGGCAATGGTAAATCCACATGTTCATGGGCACCCACCCAGTGCAAGTGCAGTAGTCACCAAAGAAGAATAGATTTGGGATGGGCTTTTTATTGCAGACATGGTGTCTGATGCTGCATCTTATGATGTGGGATTTGATGATGCTGATGGATTTGATTTTTGAGGGTTTTTTTTTTTCCTTCGTGATAATAGGATAGTAATGGTTGGTGTGGAAATGGTGGGTCTTGAGTCGTCAAACCCATGTTTTTTAGACCTTTTTGTATCAAACAAGTGGCTTTCGCTACCTGCTCTGCTCTGTTGAAGAGAAAGAGCATCATGTGCTGTTCCTCTCTCCCTCTCTCTTCTCCCGAGCTGGATAGAGGAGGCCAATCTTGTAACCAAAGGCAAAGAAAGATTTACTACTGTGTTAAATCGCCTATTTTTTAAAATTTCCATGCTAATTTGTCCAAAATTATGCTGGCAGCTGTCTGATAAGGTGTACCAAGTTGCCATTTGCGCAGGAAAGAAATGTTCGTTGAAGTAATAATTAATTCATATGCATCACCAGTTTTTTTTCCCCTCACACTTAAACTATTACTATTGAGAAAGAAGAAGACCTGCATGCTTCTTCTTCATCTTCCTTTTTTTTTTTTAATTATTATCATTGAAAGATAATAAAGTAGACTGCATGGCTGTAAAAGAAAAGGAAGACCGGAAACTCTTGACTTTTCTAGATGTTTGATTTTTTCTCTTTGAAATTGAATAAGTGCGGTTGTTCGAACAGGAACAATAAGGACTTGTTTGGTTGGTGTGGAAATAATCAGGCATGTATGGTATTTTATTTTTTAAAAGCAAATTTTCAGCTCAAAACAATTTTTTTTTTTAGGAATCATTAAAAAAAAATTTTCATAATTTATTTTTACCATCTGAATTTATTTTATATTTTTAGTGTTAAAAATATATTTTTAACAATAGTGGTTATTGTTTTTATTTAACGGTTTGAAAAAGTCAAAGGAATGTGCATGCCTCTTTTTGCCAGGAAATTGATAACGTGCGGAAGTTTAACATGTGTTTGGTATGCCCCACAGCATTAATAAGAGCTAGACTAGACTAGACAAATAACTATCTTTGTTTGTGTTCAGAGTGTATTAAATGTACTAGATAATTTATTATATTTTTGTTTGGTAAATATTGGACAAGATAGAATAACATGCTATAATGACAAGAATACCATTGTTTTGTTTAATGCTTGTAGTATATATATATTAGAAAATCATTGCAATTTATTTACTAGATGAGTGCAGATTTTATTTTAAATGATTTTTAATCTAATATGGATTATTCCTCCAATCAATGTGTTTGGAGTTTTTAATTTTTAAAAACCTATGCGGTATATTCCACTTGATGTGTGTGGATTTATTTTCAGAATATTTTTAATTCAATGCATATTATTCCTCCATTTGGTTTATTTCACTAGCTGAATTTGAAGTTTCAAATGTTTTTAATTTCTTTTCAAATAGTTTTTAATTTGATGACGATTAATTATTCCTCCATTCATAGCATATGAGGTCTTCAAATATTTTTAAAGTAATGCGCGCTGTTTATCCCATTTCATGCATGTGGATCTTTTAAATCAATGTGTATTATTCCTTAATTTATTCGTTGCATTTAGAGATGTCAAATATTTTTATATCAATGTAGTTTATTCCACTAATTAATACGTGTGGATTAATTTCTTCTCAAATGATTTTTAATTTGAACAAGAATGGATTTAGAAGTCACCTTAAAAACAAATTAAGGAGGATTGATTTTGGAAATTAATTCGAAAAAAGTAAGAAAACTTTCTTTTAATAATTTTGTTGTTTGTTTCAAATCATATTTTCTTTTACCAGTTTTATCTCATTTTATTCATTGTCTAATATTCAATTTTTTTTTTAAATATTTTACTTGGTTCTTATGCATTGCATGCATAAATAGCCCTTGAGATCTTTTACCAATGATGATATTATGGGTGTGACTGTGTCCTAGTTTCATCTGGTTTGTACTTAGTTATACATTAATGTCATGGGAATATCTTGATGATCTAATTATTATGATAGAGATAAAAATAAAAAAAATAGTTATTATCTAGTTTATTGTTATTAAAAAACTCAACTAGTTTTTAGAGTGGTTTTAATAAGAGGTTGATTATGTTAAAAGAAAGATAAAAATCACACTAAAATATTATATCTAAAGTAAATTGCAATGTTATTTGATTTAATGATAAAAATATTTATCATGTATGCTATTATTTCACCTAAACTAACATGTTTATTGAAGGTATAAATTTCTATGAAATTGATTTGAATTTAAGTTTAACAACAAAGCTTAATCCTCTCACCATTACGGGGTAAGATTCAAAATAATAATTAACGGTGACTCAAGTTTTTAATTACCTAATATATATTAATCTATCATAAATTAATTACTTTACCAAGTATATCCATTATAAATAACCACAAACATTTCACCCAACTCAGTTGATATAAACAAGCATAATTGAACATGGCAAGAAAGAAAATCGTGAATATACTATGAATTTATTCAAAATAACATACATGTATACATATGTCTTTAATTAAAAAATAAAAAATAATAAACCATAAATTTATTTGAACAACAAATAAATCATATATAGAATTAAAATTGATCTTTTTGCAAGGGTCTTCTTTTTTAAATATGTGTGTGTCCTCCTCTTTCCCTGAATGCCTCTTATTTATTTATATTGTTTGGGATCTTTTATAAAACAGGAAAAACTAAACTGAAAAAATAATATTAGGCAATTATATTGTTTCTTTCTTGATCATGGATTCCTAATTCATTAAATTTCCTTTTTTTTGCCGCACCTAGCATCGTGGCAAGCAAAAAAAAAGTGTGATGTATAATTTAGAAATAGATAAAGAAAAAAGTCGTCATCTAATATTATGGTTACTAGGAACTTGACATAACCAAAAGATTGATGTCTTCTCCCAAGTGTAGAAATGTCGAAATAATAAATAACCCGGCAAGACCGAAGTCGAACCACATAGAGTTTAACTATATAAATTATAAATTATAAATAATAATAATAATAATAATAATAATAATAATAATAATAATAATAATAATAACAACAATAAAGAGAGCTTTGAGATGTAATATTGATATAAGGATTAAACAATGATAAAAACAATTATCAAGGTTAGAGGATCCACTAATGGTATTTCAAATAAGTATAGTATAAACTCTTATTATTCAACTGGAAACCATATACAAAGGAGGTTCTAATCAGATTATAAATTGTTAACATGATTACATTAGTTATCTCATTCGAATAATGATAATATTTGTAAATGTTGTCAGACATTCATGATTATAACTTATGTTAATAACAAATCAAGTTCCTTTCATAGCACAGGTGTCGGTTATACCATACGGTTTGAGCTATGAAAATGCCAAGTATTTGTTGTACCAAAGGTTATATAACATAAATCTAGATTAACCATTTAACAAGCAAAGTATTAAAAGTGAACAAGATAACAAATATAAAACATGTTAGTATTAAACATTAAAGTCCATATTGAGTTTACACTGTACTTATTCTAACACCATTGATGTAACCTTTTCACATTGACATAATAAACTTAGCTAAACATAATGAAGAAGAAAATCATAAATAAACAAGATAAGAACATAAATACGATATAAGTTAACTAACTAAAGGAAAGGTAATGAAAAGCATAAACAAGAGATTAATATAAATAAAACTTAAGCATTACAAAAAGAGAGAGAGCAAGAGCATGATTTTGATCTGAAAACCAAGATGTCTAAATGTATGCAAATTCCTCCTTTTATAGGCCAAAATTTAGAACTATTGATTTTATGATTAATTGTTGAGTGGGTGGCCATATCTTGACTTGGTGACAATCTTTATCTTCTTGTCTAAACAAAACGTCATTGACAACGTCAGAATTTAAACAGACTTAAATCATGAAAGTTCTAGGAAATTGTCTCAGCTTTCCAAAAAAGAAAAAAACAATTAGTGCATTTGGACTTCTAGAACTTGAGATATGGGCTAAACATTGAACAGTGTCTGGGCTGCAGGATAAATTCCGACTTCTCTGTTGTTGCTAAGATTTGGACTTCCAAACAACAGAATTGAGTCTTGCACTCCTTGTTGTTACTCAATTTTGGACCCCACATGCTAGAGACGGTGTATACCTCTTTTGAACAGAGTGTAGGAGTTTAGCTCATATTCGCCAAAAGATTGACAAAGGCACAAAAAGAAATATTTTGAAACCTTGTTTTAGCTGTTTTCTGCTCTTTTTATCCTTCCCCTTTACTACCAAAATCATCAGGTTTTCTTATGTTGATCAAGAGTCTTCATAATACTAAATTCGTTCTTTTTTATCTGGTCTTTAAGGTTGAATAAATCCCTCAGAATTTGCACTAAAAAAATAGTTCTGCAGCTGTCGCAATTTTTTTGGTTCCAACTTAGGCTCTGATTCTGACTCAGTTTCGTACGATATCTGACCATCCTAGGTATATCCTGTCACTCATTGCATATTGAAAAATTGACGTACACCTTTATTAGGTCCTAGGGATCACTGTTCTTAGAGCAGATTCTCAGTTAGATTTGGATGCTCAGTATTGTCAGATCAAGAACCTTTTTGACCAACTAGATTACTACCAGTTTCTATTCTGTAAAAATTTTTTATCTCACTTCGACTCCTTCATCAAAGTTGTAGTCCTAGACAAGTAGATGAATTTGAGCTTTTGAATCACTTGATTTCGATATCAGAGGCTCAAGATGTTCCCATTTGAATATCTAACGTGAAGGTAGAGAATTCTGCCGCGAGAAGGATATTGACCCGAGTCTGCACTAAAGAAACTCTATTTTTGGCCTAGTTTTGTGATGTTTGTTCTTAGTTCATACTCTCAGTCATATCAGGATTCTCGGCATTCGTCAGTTTTTGAGTTAGACCCAGAGATCCCTTTTGACCAAATAGATTACTGCTAGTTTCTGTTCTGTAAAAAGATTTTATCTCACTTCAACTCCTACATCAAAGTTGTAGTCCTAGACGCGTAGATGAATTTGAGCTTTTGAATCACTTGATTTCGATATTAGAGGCCTAAGATGTTCCCGTTTGAATATCTAACGTGAAGGTAGAGAATTTTACCGCGAGAAGGATATTGACCCGAGTCTGCACTAAAGAAACTCTATTTTTGGCCTAGTTTTTGTGATTTTCGTTCTTACTTCATACTCTCAGTCATATCAAGATTCTCGGCATTCGTCAGTTTTTGAGTTAGACCCGGAGATTTCTTTTGATCAACTAGATTGCTGCCAGTTTCTGTTCTGTAAAAAGATTTTATCTCACTTCGACTTCTTCATCAAAGTTTTAGTCCTAGACGCGTAGATGAATTTGGGCTTTTTGAATCACTTGATTTCGATATCAGAAGCTCAAGATATTCCCATTTGAATATCTAACATGAGGGCAAAAAATTCTGCCACGGGAAGGATATAGCCCAAGTTCGCGGGGCTGATTCGAAGGATTTTTTTTGGACCAAGGACTGAATCAAAAATTGTTAAAATGAGGGATTGAATTGAAGAAGGATATTGAAAGTTGGAGAGGGGGCTGGATCATCATAAATGACAGGATTTTTTCCACACCGAATAAGGAAAATGAGACTTTGCAGCTGCACCCT
>Ga0325405_1006505_pt1 | contig 11798 bp, 8 predicted proteins | sample PopdelMetagenome_21_FD_205663 | JGI IMG/M metagenome (GOLD analysis project Ga0325405, IMG submission 205663) | Populus deltoides microbial communities from Bellville, Georgia, United States - Xylem-Control-R2 | ecosystem: Host-associated > Plants > Phyllosphere > Stem > Wood/Secondary xylem...
TGCAGATAACCATTTAAAAAAGCAGATTTTACATCTAAATGATAAACTTTTCAACCCTTTAGTACTGACAGTGCAAGTAGCATTCTGATAAAGTTATGCTACAGGTGCAAAAGTTTTTGAGACGTCCACTCCAAACACTTGAGCATAACTCTTCACAACTAATATGACCTTGTATTTGTATATAGAACCATCTGTTTTAAGTTTAGTTCTATAAACCCACTTGACTCCTATGGCTTTTTTGTATAGAGGTTTGTCCACCAACACCCAGGTATTATTCTTTTCAATCATTCTAAGCTCATCTTTCATTGCTTTAATCCATTCATCATTTTTTACTGCATCTTCAAACTCTACAGGCTCACAAACAACAATGTTACATTTTTCTCATAAATATTATATAAAGATCTTGTACCTTTAACAGGCTCATCATCAATATTGTCATTAATAACTTTCCTAGTTGATGATTCGTGCTTCTCTTCTGGTTCCTTCTATTTACATTGTTTGTCTTCTATAAAGTTAACATCTCTGCTTACCAGAATTTTCTCATTTTATGGTTGGAAAATTCTATAGACTTTGGATGAAATGTTGTATCCAATGAATACTCTTGATTTAGCCTTTCTGTCTAGCCTATCTCTTTTAACATGTGGCACATAAGTAGTACAAAGGCAACAAAAAGTTTTAAATGTTGCAGGTTTGGTTTGTATCCAAACCTAGGTTAAAATGGGGTTCTTTTATACAAAACACTGGTTGACATTCTGTTTACAAGATACAGTATTGTGTTTGCAATCTCAACCTATATTTTTTTTGGCAGCTCCTTTTTATGCAGAATGCATCTAGTCATCTCTATGATGCTCCTGTTTTTTCTTTTACTTACATAATTCTGTTGTGGCATATATGGTTCTGTAAGCTAGTGTTCAGTGCTAAATTCATCATAAAATTATTGAAATCTTCCATTAGTATATTCCTTCCCATTGTCAGACCTTATAGTTTATATCGTGCAGTCACTTTGATTTTCCACCAATGTTTTATACTTTCAAAATACATTAGCAATCTCATATTTTAATTTTAAAAAATAAATCTAACAAAATCTAGAATAATCATTTATAAAGATTATGTAGTATCTACTACCATTTAGTGAAGTTGTTCTTTGAGTACCTTCAACATCTATGTGCACCAGTTGAAGTTTATGTGTTGCTCTCCAAGCACTTTGAGGAAAAAGTTTTCTAGCTTGCTTTCTATATTGACAAGCTGCACAATTTGTTAATCTATTCTCCAGTCGTGGAACACCTCTTATACGATTGTGTCTTTGCATGTACATCAATACAACATGATGAAAATGCCCAAGCTTTCTGTGCCACAATTCTTCATTGCTTGTATTTATGGCAAAAGCAATATGCTCCTCCTTCATAAGTTTTAGAGCAAAACCTTTTGCTCTCATTTTCACTTTGAATATATTGTTGCCTCTGTTGTTTTTTTTTTTTATCAAACACCATTTGTCTTCAAATATAACTTTAAACCCTTCTCCATAAGTTGTCCAACACTTAACAAATTCTGATCAATGTTAGCACATATAAAACATCTAATTTTTTTTTATTACATAACTCTCTTAAATATAGTTTTTGTTTAACAGAAAAACCAATCATATATGTTGATTACATAACAAATTTCTAATAACAAAACAAGAAACTAGTAATAAAATTTATTCTTAAAGACTTGGTCTTCAAGTAGAAATCTTCTAGCTAATCTTCTCTTCAACAACCCTCTTGATCTATCTTCTGCAGCTTTTAAGGCATTCTTTCAACATAATTGCTTATCATTAATAACTTGTTTCATTCGATTTATTAGTAGAATAAGTTACTATTGAGGTTTTCACTTATGATAGTGGATATATCCATTTCCCTTCTGTGTGTGTATGCGAGCGCGCTCTATCCATTTCACTTATGATAGTTGGAAAGGTGTGTGTATTTGAAGTAGCCTATTGTGTGCTGAACATTACAGTGATGTTGCTGCTGTTTGAAACACCCATTGCAATCTTGCACTTGTTTCCAATATTTTTCTTACATAATTTCCTATGGATTCTTAAAACATCTATCAGAATCTTTTACTTGTTTCTAGTGTCTTTATTTCTAGGGTTTTTGTTTCTGTTAAAGTTATGGCATCAAAGTTGAAAGTTTGTTATTCAGCTATGGTTTTTCTTTCATTACTATTTATCTGTTAATGACATCATTATCTTATTGTTGTTTTTTTCTTTTTGATTCTTTAGATTTAAGCTTATCTAGGATAAGTCTAGTCAATTATATAATTCCTTAGATAAAGGAGATTATGGTTGTTATGATTCTTTTTTAATCTTATAGTGTTTGATTTTATCTATAAATAAAAATTGAGTGATGGCAGTAATCTAATGAAATATCATTTTGCTCTTTGTTCTTTACTTCGAGTTCTTGGTTTTTGTTCTTTGTTAACTTAACTAAGTTAAGTTCTCTATATAAGTAAGGGGGACAAGGTCTTTAACTGATATTTACAGCATGTGCAATGTTACTGAAGTAGAACCAATAGATTTTGAAGAAGCAATCAGTTCACAAGTTTAGACAATAACAATAAAAGAGGGGCTCACTATGATCGAAAAGAATCAAACCTGGATACTGGTTGACAGACCAATTCCTAAGAAATATATGTTGAAAGTGGGTGGCACATCTTTCAATTGGATTTCAAGTTTACATTTTTTTATAGTGCTCTAAATGAAGAAATATATGTTGAACAACCTAATTGTTAAAAAAAAAAAGATTACATCAAACAAAGTGTATTTGCTAAAGAAGGCTTTGTATGGACTTAAAAAGGCTCCTAGAGCCTAGTACAACAGATTGGATAATCATCTTTTAAGCTTAGGCTTTGAAAGGAGTATGAATGAAGTAACTTTGTATATGAAATATGTTGATAAATATAAACTGATTGTGTCAGTATATGTAGATGATTTATTGATTACAGGAGATAAGGAGCAACTTGTAGGGGAGTTTAAAGCCAACATAAAGGATAAGTTTGAGATGAATGAACTTAGTTTGCTGATATATTTCTTAGGCATGGAGGTAACTTAGTCTATGCAAGGTTACTTTTTATGTCAGAAAAGGTTTACTTTGAAGCTACTAAATAAATTTATGATGGAAAATTGCAAACTAGTTAGTACACTTATGATATTGGGACAAAAGCTAATAAAAGAGGATAGAGCACCCAAAACAGATGGTAAAGCCTATAGAAGTTTAATTGACAACTTGTTATATTTAACTACTACATGTCCAGACATTGTGTTTGCTGTCAATTACCTATCTAGGTTCATGTAAAGTCCAAGTCAAATCCATTTTATGGCAGCTAAGAGAGTTCTAAGATATTGAAAAGGGACCGTAGAGTTTGGCATGCATTTTGTGAAATTTAGTTCTGTTAAACTTGTTGGTTTTTTCCGACAGTGACTGGGCTGGAAGTGATGAAGAAATGATGAGCACCTCAGGCTATTGTTTTGCTATAGGAGAAAGCATTTTCTATTGGAACTCAAAGAAGCAATTAGTGGTTGCACACTTTACTGCAAAGGCAGAGTACATAGCAGCATATAAGGCAACAAAGTAATTAACCTGGTTAAGAAAAATGTTAACTGATCTGGACTTTGATCAACGGAAGTCCCACATAATTGTTCTGTGATAACACTTCAACAATAACTATTTTAAAAAATTTATTTTTCATGACAGGACCAAGCATATGAAGATCAAGTTTCATGCTATTAGATAATTTCAGTAAGAAGAGGAACTAGAGTTACTCTATTGCACCTCAAAAAAACAATTAGCAAATTTATTTACCAAACCGTTAGCTAAAGACAAATTTGAAGCCCTGAGGGAAAGGATTGAAATTTACAGTTTTGGAAGTCTGGAGAAGCGTTGAAGTTATGGCATCAAAGCTAAAAGTTTATTATTCAACTATGGTTTTTTTTCATTATTATCTATTTGTTAATGGCATTATTATCTTGATGATATATATATATATTATCCTTTAGATTTAAGTTTATCTATGATAAGTCTAGTTAGTTAATAATTTCTTATATAAAGGAGATTATGATTGTTATGATTCTTATAATTTATAGTGTTTAATTTTATCTAAATAAAAGTTAAGGGATGACAGTAACCTAATGAAATATTATTCTGCTCCTTGTTCTTTCCTTCTAGTTATTCGGTTTTTGGTCTTTGTTAACTAAGTTAAGTTCCCTATGTATCTTTTAACAACAGTTTCAACCTTGATCTACAAGGAAATTTGTGATCAGGTCAGCATATTGTATGCACTTCATTTGAAAAATTGTTCCAGACTTGATGCTGAAAAAAAAATCCATAGATTTGATTTATCAAAAATGTTCCAGTAATGTATATTCCTGTAGGCATCTGTTAGAAGCGGCAGCCCTGCTCTGGAAGAAATATAAGGATTCAATTTCAATCCTACATTTTTTTTAACTGATTTCATTTCCGTACTCCATTATTAAAAGATGAAGATGTACTTATTTTAGCCATGTAGCTAAAACAAATGTGAATTGCAGATACCTATGATCTCAAGAAACAACTTCAGTGCCTTAAGTTCTTAATCTGTGTACTGATGAGAATTGGTTTCGTTACCAGAGCTGTCATTGTAGAGTGTAGACCAGCCACCTTCTATCTACTACAATGGGGTGCATTCAGAACTTTGAGAAATCAGATTTCCTGTCCTTTTCAATCCCTCTGCTTTCATGGGTTACATCCAAGATGTGTTCTTGTTTCAATTTCTAAAATCTAATCCACACTTCCAAGGAATCAAAAAAAAAAAAAAATCCTAATTGAACATCTTGTCATGCAAAATATACAGAAAGTGACAAACAAATTGAGGTTTCATCAACTTAAAGTAAATGTTATAATGTGCAGTGGAGAAAACTACATTATGAGCAACTTAATGGTTATGTTTCTAGCTAAAAACATGATTACGATGTGAACAAAACTGAGCTCTCCGGGGCATCTGATAACCCATTCTTTCATTGATAGAGATTACTAGGATCATACTTTGCTTCTCATTCTAACCAACTTTGCTAGTGTTTCCTGGGCAGCCAATGTTTGAGCATGATCGTGACCAAGCATCACTGTCCGGATGCTTATACAAGTCCTGCACAGCTCTTCACCACCATCAAAATGACCACCTCTAAGCAGCAATTTTGCTCTAGTCTCAAGCAAGCTAGCCTTCAACAATGTCACATCTTGCCACAAATATTCATCTACCCTTTGATGACCATGAATGTTCCTTTTCCAACAAAGTGATCCATGACACCAGTCCTGTATTTGCGATACAAATGACTTCTCTACTTCTTCAAGCACATTAGTGCACACCTTTAAAAGCTCCAATGCTGAATTACATATTGAGAACGTTGTGAAGGCTCTAATTGCTAGCGGCACAGCTGTCTTCTTTATGTACAAAACCATATCAATAGCCTTCAGTTGAACAAGCGGAGGCTCGGATTTGAATCCGAAGACAAGGAATGCAGATGCCCATAGATGGTTTGTGTTGATGGATGGATTGCCAACTTTCCTCACTCCCTGGACTGTAGCCTTGGCTGCGGATAAACCTTCTTTTCTTCTTGCAAAAACTTGAGTTATTGGGTGGAATTGAATCCAACAACCTGGCTGTCTGTTGGCTCTTCGTGCTAAGCCTAGTTTAACAAGAAGAGTGGCTGCATCTTCTTCGCTTTGGGGTGCTAATCCACACCCAGAGCAGCAAGAAAATGCGAGGCTCATGCATTTGGTCCATTTTCTGAATCCATTTCCAATTGCGGGCATATTCTTAGAAGCAGTGGCCAGCAAAGTTGCTGAAATGGGAGCTGGGGCAAACCAAGCACCGACAAGAAGCATTCTTAAGGCAAGAAGGTTTTTTCTTCCATCGGTTTGCTGCAAGATCATGAAACTGAAATGGAGAAGTTTCATTAGGAAAGGATTGCTCTTACAGTACTGCTCATCACTCATGCTCATGTAGGAGTAAGTAGAACCATCTTCAAGCGGAACTTGGTTCACCGCTTCAAAAAGTGCACATGGAGAAATTGCAATCTCAGAAAGAAGAGACCCAACCAACCACAAGCCAAAGCTCGACCTTCCCAATTTCTCATCAAATTTATGGAGAAATTGAAGTTCCTCAGTTGGATAATCTCTTCTCCTTTTTCCTCTCATTAAGACCATTGCATCAGTCAATTCCAACGGTGGCAGCTGCATTATGTCAAAGTTCATCGTCTTGGATAGTCTTGTTGTGATGATCACATGTGTCCCTCCAGTGTTCCTTGGAATCAAATCATGCAGATCCTTCCCTTCCCACCATTCTCTTTCTGTCTCAAGGTTGTCAATAATGAGCAGATATGGCATGTCTCGAAACAATTCCCTTTTGACTCTCTCAAATGCTTCATTTTCTTGCTCTTTAAAGCTTCGAATCCTTCCTCTTTCCTTCTCGGCATCAGCACTCACATCCAACCCCAAATTCTGTGATAGATTCAGTAAGTTCTGCCTGAAATATCTAGCTTCCCCGCCAACCCACAAGACCATTTTGTACCTCTGAGAATATCTATAAGCAAATTCAAGTGCAAGTTCTGTCTTTCCAATGCCTGCAACGCCATTTATGCAAAACACACTGCTATCCAGGGTCTTGTAATTCCCACTTTTCGATTTCTTGTACTTTGATCTCTTCAATGAATTCCTTCCCGTAACTGGTTCCACCCAAGCCTCCAATGTCGGTTCTTTGCACTTCCCTCCCAATTCCAAATTAATAAATCTCCCTCCTCGGCTGCTGCTAAAAGTATCACTTTCTTCATCTGCAAGGCCCTCAGATTGCCCACTGGTTTCTCCTTTAATGATCGGCACAGCATAATCCTGTTCAGAACTATCAGTACATCCAAATAATGCAGTTTCAATCTCCATAATCTCCTTCTCTCGTCCTGCAAAACATTTGTTCCTTGGAAATGGAATCTCCTCAAATCCTTCCGCAGCTTTCTCGGCCACACTCTTTCGCCCGAGCTTTGCTCTTAATATCCCAGCAGCTTTAGCTACACAGCTCCTCCCATTACCCTCATTGACCTCCAGCTTCAACTCATTAGACTTCACTAGTCCGTCAATCACTTCTCTACACTCTTTATCAATTGAGTTGCAGTTGAGAAGACCTGTGATCTCAGCAAGGCCGGTATTGAAGAAAATTGGAACCAAGTTCTTCTTTTGAGCAAAGAATCTAATCTCCTCCAAGCTGGGATGATTGAGGATGCTAGAGTTAGTCACAACCACAACTCCATAAGTCACAGAACAGATAACTCTATCAGCAATCTCATGGCTCTGAGTATTCGAGTACTTGGCTCTATCCGCAACAAAGCAAACAATTCCCTGAAGCTCTAGCTCTGATTTAAGCCACTTACAGAAGCGCATAAGATTAGGATTCTGACCATGGTAGCCAATGTAAACATCACAGCTCCTGAGTTTGGCATTGGAAGCTGGAGAAACAGGCCCTTTGAAGGAAATGCGTGGGACTGGAAAAGAGAATGAGATTCTAGGAGGAGCAGGATCTGGGACCGGAACACAGGTAACATACTTGAGCTTGGCCTCTGTGGGGTCATCAGAATATTCATATTGGTCTGATGGGGGAGTGTAAGAGCTGCTTGGTATGTCATCTGATTGTGAACCACGGTATGATGAGAATGGTGGTGAGGAGTGGGAGACTGGTGTTGGGTTCTCAGGTGGGGCTGGGTTCTCTTGGGGTTTTGGGGTTATAGCCCTTGGTGATATGTATGGTGACTGTAAGGCTGAAACAAAGGCTGATGAAGGTGGTGACACTAGTGGAGAGTTACACGGGGATGATTCAATTGAGTTTTTCAAGTTTGGAGAAGTTGAATCTGAATTTGAACAACCAAGGGGAGTTAAGATGTTCTTACCAATTTTGCTGCCAGAAGTAGAAATCTTGATGGTGAGGCCACTAGGGGGTTCTTGAGGAAGTTTACCAGCAAGCAATCCTTCTTCATCCATGGCCATGAATACAACTTTTTCTTAGAAAGCTATGCTTAGAAGGCAATATTCTTCTCCGCGAGAGTTTACTGCTTTAGTACCTCTCTGTAGCTGTACTTTGAGTAAAGTCACAGACTGGGAGGTGATAAAGGCCCTTCATTATTTGCATCACATGTCCTTACAGGAACCATATTTGGCTAAATATGTAGCAGCCAAGAAGGTGAGCTCTTCCTTTCTCCATTGGATTTGATTCTTTGCTCCCATTTAAGCTGACAGTGATATTAAAGTGAGCAGTTCTGACCAAAAACTATTGCCAGAAGATGAATGCAACAGTAAGGCTCACACAGAAGAAATTTGCATGTGGTGTGCATACATATCTTCTCTCACCGTGGGCCTCTGTTAGTCAGACTATACACCTATTTTCTTCTGCCTCTCAGAGTATATATTGACCAATACACTGCTTAACTTTAACATGTACCAAGACAATACCCCATCCATGTTCACATATGAACAGTTGTAGATGTGGAACACTCGAGCTTTGTTCTGAAACAATAGGTGATCAATTCATATATCAGACTTCTAAAACATAAAAGCGGCTTCCAGAAACAGGATTGAAATTGTTTCATTGATTAAAACAAGTAAAAGCAAAAGTTCTTTAGACCATAAGAAGCCGTTTATGATGCAACTAGAGTATAGCACAAACAGTAAATGAAAGCTAATGAAATTACCTTAACCTCTTGCTGCAAGTACGTGAGATACAGAAGAAAAGAGAGGCCCTCCTTCGCTGCAACTCCTCAAAACTGCTCTCCCTGTCTCTCTCTCATAACAAGCTGTATAGAAGAAGAGGGAATCTAATGTCTGTGCTGGATCTGCGAGGTTTTTGAACATTAAAATATTAAACTAGTGCTTAAAAAGAAATTTATAGGTCCTAATGGTGCAACATTGTATAGTATTATTTAATAATTTGCCTAGGGCTTACCCTATATCCTTTTGTTTCATGTGTTGTTGTGCACTCTAATCTCTCAATTCATAAATCATGGTATAGACATGGGGCTCTCCTCTCTGTAACCTGTCACAGAAGCCAAAAAAGGGGTCAGAAAGAACTCAGAGAAAGGGCATTGGGAGGATAACCACAACTCAGACCTTGTTCATAGTGGGGTGTTTTTTAGTAATGCTTTTCAAACTGGGACCTGAATAAATTAATCTATGCTTTCCCTGTATACAGATGTACTTATCTGACACAAATTTGAAACCATTGTGCACCGGGAATTGGAGCCAAGACTAGTCCAACTCCTATGTATCTCCTCAACGACTCCTTCCTTGGGCAGACACATATACAGCTAGGTTTTTACCTCTACTTTTTTTCTACTTGCATAGCTCTCTATAGGCGAGGGGCCACTATACACTCAGCGTATACATTTGAGCACAAAACCAAGGCAACTTGAGAATGGTAGGGTTTGTTCCATTACAAACTACTCGTGTTTGATGGCTTATTCAAATTCTACATCATCCCTTATTGCCTTGTTTGAGTTTGAAACAACCTCCTTATCTTTGTTTTTTGGGATTTAATCAGCTTGAATTATGGATATGGTTTAACTAATATTCAAATACAAAGGTGCCTATCTAGCCAGGCCTAACAGGTTATTTGAATCAAATTAATGGAACAAGAAGGCTGCGCTTACTCAGATTGTGTGTATCAGCTATGACCTCCTGGTCCAATCCTAAACCCTAAAGACGATTAAAGACTAAAGTATCATCTCTTTTTTATACTATTTTTCGTGTCTTCCTCCATATTTCCTTCCTTAAAGCCTTCTTTTTAGCAAAAGTTGTGATCAACCCCCTGGCCTCTGCTAGACGTGGAAGCCAAATTCAACTAAAACTCAACAAGTAGTTAAAAAAGTGGATGTTCTAATCAATCATACCAACATGTGTCAACCTCTCTAAACTAGTTAATACACTATTATTATTATTGTTTCTTTTGACTTCAAATAATTGAGGTCCTCTACCAACTAGCATGAAGAAAAGCTAGCATGAAGAAAAGGTGGCATTATGAGCATCCTTTTGTTCTTTCATTTTACCAGTTATCTCCTTGCTCTAACATATAATACTTCTCTTCCTCTCTGTGTGCCCTTGAATTGTCATTCATCTGTGTGCCATTGATTTAAGAAATACAGTGTGTGTGTGTGTGGACTTTATATATATATATATATATATATATATATATATATATATATATATATATATATATATTTCTCAACGAGTCATCTCTCCCTATCAATCTATGCACCACCGCCCACCACTAACAATTAATTAACAAGTGCAGCAGCATAAGGGGATGACATAATAATATTCCTCCCAGCACAATAAGTAGGGCCGGTGAGCACTAAGAAAAAAAAAAACTCCAATCATCCGAACTAATCTGAATTTTTTTAAGATTTTTGAAGAATTCCGAACTACCTAAGATTTAGGGTAAAATTAAAAAAATATTAGGTTTTCCAAATTATATCTTTTGATTATTTATAAATTTTAAAATAAATGAATTTTAATTTTTCTAAAATATAATCTTGTGTAGTCAAATATAATCTGAAATAACAATGTTTCATAGTCAGTAGCTAGTGCTAGAAACCACCTTAAATTAAGCTTTGCATGGGGTGGTTAGCTAGGGCATATGGACATTCCTTTTATGGCCAGAAAATTGGAGGAATATTCGAAAACTCTATATGATAGTGCTTCCTATTTATTAGGGTAATATAAATTCAATATGAATGTTGCACCTAATAGGTCAAGCTTGCAAGTTTTGAAGAAAGAAAACAAGGAATCTATCCGAGAGTATGCCCAGAGATGGAGTGAGATAGTTGCTCAAGTTAATTCTCTTTTATTGTAGAAAAAGATGGTCAGTTTAGTCTCAATACTTTTAAAACCCTATATGTAACATTCTCAAATTATAATATCATTAAATCTCATACATTTCTTTACTAATGTCAAGTATTGAATAATATGTTTAAGATTATGAGATCTTTTTTTTTAAAAAAAATTTGGCAGAGTTTCCTCTATTTTTATTGGTACCAAGTTATCGACAACACTTCTATTATATGTCATTACAACTTCCATCTTGATCCAATCATCATGGATCACATCCCATTCATCAAACAATTTGCATATATATATAATACATCTACTACATAATACACATCTTCTACTTGATTTTTACAACACAAAGGTAATACATCTACACACTACACATCTTCTACTTGATTTTTATAGCACAAGGGTTTTCAAAGAAAATAAAGACATAAATATTACATTCTTAAAATGATAATTCATAAATAGAAAAATCTCACATCTAATGATCCGCATCACCTCGCGGTGTACATATTTCAACAATAACCACATTAATCAATTTACTCAATATCTTAGTCAAATATTAATTATTTTACTCTTAACCTTTGAAATTTAATACTTCTAACTCCAATCAATTAATTTACATAATCTTTTCAAAACTTAAATATCCAGTTAACTCATCTTGATTACCAAATAATTCTAACACTTTCATATAATTACTCACAAATTTGGTTTTCCTTCCCCGGTTACCAATAAATCTGGTAATTCCATCTGAATTATCCGTCATCCGGCTAACCTTTATTTTTTTTGCTAGCTAATCAATCCAATAATTCCATATGAATTACCCCATATCTGGTTAACCTCTTTGTTAACTAATAAACCCGGTAATTCTCTTAATTACCCAAGAAATTTGGCTAACTCATTTTGGTTGCCAAAATCAAT
>Ga0325405_1006508_pt1 | contig 11797 bp, 6 predicted proteins | sample PopdelMetagenome_21_FD_205663 | JGI IMG/M metagenome (GOLD analysis project Ga0325405, IMG submission 205663) | Populus deltoides microbial communities from Bellville, Georgia, United States - Xylem-Control-R2 | ecosystem: Host-associated > Plants > Phyllosphere > Stem > Wood/Secondary xylem...
CTAACACATTGATACCTTAAAAGATACAATATCACATATGAACTGAAACAAAATATTTTAGAAAAAAAAAGACGTAAAAAAACATATTGTAAAATAAGTATTTTTTTTCCTTCTTCAGTTATCAATAATTAAATATCATACCATTTTATTTGACAAGCATGTGTTTGGTTCCTTTATTTCTTCTTCTTCTTCTTCTTCTTCTTCTTTAACGACAACATGTGCTTTAAAATGTGTTTAATGTGAAAGGTTTTTGAAATTTTAGATAGATCTTATTAACAGAATCCCATTCAACTAATTAGACATGATAGTTAATCCAATCCTTAGCACATTTATTGAATTGACCTCAAATAAGATGGATGTAAGATCATTAATAGTATACAATTAAATTTAATTCACTATTTTGAGTGTCAATAATTGAATACCAAATAGAATTTAATCTCCAAACATTATACTAAAATAAATTAGAGGTCAATCCCTCAAATTTATAATTTCAATGAGAATTATTTAATGTTAAAATTAACTTCTCTAAAATATTAATCTACCCATTTTTTTTAAAAAAAAAAACCTTTAGAAAAATAAAATAAAAATAATGAGAATAATATAAAAAATAAAATAAGTTGAATTTTATCTCAAACATCTTAATGACATACTTAAGGTATTCAATAACAAAATTATATTGCTATTTGTCTCATAATTGTCATGAAGTAGATTTTTATTTTTATTTTTTCTTAGAAACAAGAGGAAAAAAGAACTATACAACTAGTAATTTATCCTTGCATTTTTAAGCGAAGCCTACAAAGGTACATAATGTAAACAAAACAAGAAAAAAAATTAAGATTAAAAAAGAGAAAAATATAAAATTTTTTAATTTCTCAGTTATTTCCCTTTTTCTTTTAAAGCGGCCCTTATCATCCCTAGCTGCCACCCACCATAATTTCTCAATACCATTGTTATTAGGTACGAATTTTCCTTCCCTGTGTATTTAACTGTTTCTTTCTTTTCCTCAATTCTTGGAATTCCATATGATAATATACTTCAAGAAGATTTTCAAGGTTCAATTGTTTTATTGCAGTTTTCTTTTTCTTCATGATTAAATCCTTCAAAAAAATAAATTATTTTTTATAAATATATTGTCCTTAAATAGAGTACGTAATATTGTTGTTTCACCAAAATCATGGTAATTAAACTGAAATAATTATGTGGAAAAAAAATATTGTATAATTTTAGGGTTTATGATTTTGACTGATTATATGGATAACATATTAATGACAAGAAGAGAACCATCTTATGGAAGCAGCTACAATAAGGGAATGGAAAACATGAAATGGGTGGATATATATATATTTGAAGTATAAAAGGTTTGTTCATGAGAAATCTTGGATTTTTAATAAAAATGCCTCGTTTTATAGTTGGGGAAGTAAATATCATACTAGTTAGTCATCTTGTCAGCAATAATTGGTTTTAAAGAAATAATGAGCATGACATGTTTTTTTTTTAAGGATAGGGATTGCAAAACAAATATGTTGAAATTATATTCATTAGTGATGAATTGTAATATATATGTACAATTTTGGTTAAAATATTAAGATATTAGTGAAACGCTAGAAATTTAAGCTGATGATAAAAAAATGAATAATAAAAATAATAACATATGTATACTAAATGATTATAGATGAAGATTTATGAATTTAAATCCTAAGGTATGGTAAGCTTTAAAAATAACTCGACCTAATAAAACAAAAAAAAATAGTTGAACTAAAGAATAAGGGCAATATCATAAATATGAGTTATAAGGGAAATATAAATGGCTTTTTAATGAGATGAGAATTGAACTAAATCCATGGAAAATTCTTGTTAAAAACACTAAAAAAAGATAAATTAAAGGATTAAAAAGACATTAGGAAGGGATTTAAGCAAGAAAATTGAAGAATATCAGGAATTACCTTGTTAGAGGGAGGGATTTGAAGGAGGAGGAGGAGAAGAGGGAAATAAGTGAGAAAAAAAAGTTCTTTCTTGTTCTTATTTATCCAATTTATTGTGTTTTAGAAGTAAGGAACCTTGATTTGAGTTAAGTTTGAATTATTAATGAAAATATGTTTTTTTACCTATGTAACTGTTATGAAAAATTGTGTTTGAATGAATGAATGACTAAATGGATGTTTTTATTATATATTGAAGTTGACAAGCATGAAAAAAAACATTGGGTAAGGTGTTAATTGAAAGAATTAAAAAAGAAAAATTCATTCCCCTTTGTATTGATGAAATTCAACCTAGGTAGAAAATAAGGGAGATGGTGTTATTTAATAAAATTATCATGAAACTTATATGTGAATATGTTAATATGGGTAATTAACAATTCGATAGGATGTGAATTTTGTAAATTAAAAAAGGAAACCCATTGTTATTGCTTATGTAAGTTCAACTAAAGACTTGAATATAAGAAAACAAATTAATTGATTTAATGGACATGAAAGTTTATTAGATGGTGGTGTAATGAAATGTTTAGAATTAGCAATGTGGGAATAAATTCGGATTTGGGTTCCAAACAATGAAAGAATGATGTATAATGTTGAAAATTTATGGTATATGAGAGGTCGCAGGATCTGTTCAGCATCAGAAGACTATAGCTAAAGTATAAGCACCGAGTAGGTGTTCTACACTTAAACATTTATAGGAATTAATTGATTTGTTTATCTATAATTTTGTTAAATGTGTATTATTCCTTGTAATGTATTTTATGGGAAAAAAAAGGAGAAAATTGTTTAGACTAGTTGAGGCTAGTGGCATCTATATGATAGATGATTAGGATAATTGTTTAGACTAACTGAGGTTAGTGACGTTTATTTTCAAATGACCAAGATAATTGTTTAGACTAGCTGAGCTTAATGATATCTATGTGATAGATGGCTAGGATATTTTTTTAAACTAGCTAAGGTTAGTGATATTTATATAATAGATGACTGAGACGATTGTTTAGACTAGCTGAGGCTAGTGATGTCTGTGTTTACGCAAACAAGATAGTTTACTGGACTGGCTAAAGTTAGTGGCATCTGCGTGATAAATAACCGATATAATTTTTTAAACTAGTCAACTAAATGGAGCTAGTGACATCAAAGTACATGATGACCGGGTTATTTAATCTTTATGTACTTTTGAGAATAAGTATATAATTTGTAAGAATTTCAATGTTGTTTTGGCGAGAAGTTAATAATGGATTTGTATTTGAATTTATTATAGATATTGTTTAAATTTTCTAATGTAATGAATGATTTAATTTGTCAGGTCCTTCACATACTAGAGTGGAGCAATAGATATGCATAGTGACTTTTTTGTTTAGATAAGGTTAATGTATTTAGGGAAATTTTTGTAATATAACTTATTATTGTATTTGGTTTTAATAGGACAATACTTGTGTAAATAGAAGTTATTAAAATGTAGTTTAATCTTACTTTTGTTTGATTAAGTTGGAAGTTCTAGCAATATTAGTAAGCCTTTAGTTTTCAAATGTATTTCTTTTATTTATATCGTTTCTTTTAATTACATGATGATGTATGATAGTTTTGCAAGTGAATTTAATTTTGTTTGGATTGCTTCTTTCTATTTCAACCAATCATTTCTACGTTGATATTCTCTGATAGATTTAGACTCAAGGTCCTCGTTTTCACTAATGATATCAAGTAATATATTATATAAAAAAATATTGTTGACGACGATTTTTGGTTCCATCTTTCTTTCGTAGAGACATAACTTATCGATATCTTATTTTTATTGTTTTCAGGTTCCTGAACCTCTTCTGGGTTTTATGACTAGTTATGTCTACATCCATGTGAATGTTTGCCTCCTTAGTAATGTCAACTTGATTATTTGCTCCTTTTCTTTTTCAAGATTTTTTTTTTAACCGATTGGTTTACCATATTTCTAACACTCCTTAGATTCATTTACCATATCTTTAGCGGAGTATCTTATTGGGATTTCAATCTAAGCTAGAGCATTTACAACTGGTATATGAGATTTGGTTACTTCTTTTGATTTAGTAAATGCATCTGATAGCTCATTTGTTATGTGTTGCAGGCGAAATATCTTTTGAACTTCGTAGTCACATTGTTTTGTACGAGGATTAAAATTTAAAAATGATAATACATATCATGTAATATCTTTATCCAAATGTTTAATTTCTCCCTCTAATAATGGAAACATAGTCTCATCAAAATGACAATCGACAAATCATATTGTAAATGAATCACTTGTTAAGGGTTCAAGATATTTAATTATCGATGAGGACTCAAACTCAATATCTATTCCCAGCCTTTTTTAAGGACACATCTTTGGATGTTGTGGCGGATAAATTGGAACATATATTGCTCAACCAAATATACTTAGATGAGAAGTGTTTGGCTCATGATTGAAAACCAATTGTAATGGGGAGAATTTGTAATATGATGTTGGCCTAATGCATATAAGTGTTGCTACATGTAAAATAACATGTCCCCAAACAAAGTTAGGGAGTTTTGTTCTTATGAGTAATGCTCTAGCAATTAACTAGAGATGTTTAATAAACAATTCAGCAAAATCATTCTAAGTATGAACATGAGCAACATGATATCCGGTGTTTTTCTCAAGTGACATGCAAAAATCATTAAATGTTTGGGATATAAATTCACTAGTGTTGTCAAGACAAATTGTCTTGATTATACAATCTGGAAATTGTGCTCGTAATCAAATAATTTGTGCAAGTAATCTTGCAAATGTCATGTTATAAGTTGATAATAAACACATATAATCATCTTGTAGATGCTTCTATTAAAACCATAAAATATCTAATTGGTTCATTTGGTGGGTGAATGGGCCCACAAATATCACCTTGAATACATTACAAAATCTTGGGGATTCAATCCCAACTTTAGCTGGTGATGGTTTAATAGTCAATTTGCCTTTAGAACAAGTAGCACATAAGAATTCTTTAAATTGAAGAATCATCTAGTTTTTAATGGATGACCATGAGAATTCTCAATAATTCTTTGTATCATTATTAATCCAAGATAACCCAACCGGTCATGCCAAATAATAAAAATATTTGGTTTATTGAACTTCTAATTCATTATTGTATTGACTTTAAGTAAACTCCGTCAGAAAAATTAAGTTAAATTGAGTTGTAGCAATATATATAGTTATTAAAAAAAATTGACCTGATAACTACCCGGAAAAAACATGAGGGAACTAGCCAATGTATAACTAAAAATAACACTAGGATAAAAAAATACAACATCTAAACATGGCCAACCCTCATTTAAGATGGAGTATAAATACACAAAGGGAGAGAAAAAGTGATTTTTCTTCTCTCCAATGGTCGGCTAAAATAGTCAAAACAGCCCCTCTCTTACAAGTTCCACCAAAAAATTCCTTGCATGCCATCTATACAAGATACTTGAGTGAGAGAATAATAGAGGTGAGGTGAAAAACCAAAAACATTGAAGTAGTAAAAGAAGGAAAAGGTCAGTTGGAACAACAATGAAGGAGGAAGGAAAAATTGAAAAGAAGGAGAAGAAAATCACTAAAACACTCCCTCAAATTCTGTTTAATTTTATGTGTTAAGGAGAACCTTTACTCTGCATTTGTTGTTTTGAATTTATTAGATGATATATGAGGAAAACCTCAGATGAGGAAACATAAGGTTCGTATACCTTGTGACTGTCAAAGACCAAATGAAGAGATTAGAAAGTTAAGATAAAAAGAGGATATTTTTAGATTCTATAACAAAAAGAATTAATATATGTTAAAGAGAAAACCCTAGTTAAGGTCGGCCTATTGAATAAGTGAAGAAAGAATAGAATTGAATGATACAATTTGATAATTAGTGACCTTGATAAGTATTTTAAATGAAGTACCTAGGCTGAAACAAAATTTTTAAAAGTATTAATATTCTTGTTTTATATCATGAACTGTAGAACTTATTTAATTGTAAGCTTAGAGTATTGATATATGATTATTTCATGCTAACATAGACATATTTGGAGTAAAAGTGATAATTTACATGAATGAACTTGAAAGAATGGAGACGATATGTTCAACCAGGAGAAGAAAATGGAAGAAAACACCCTTGTATGATGAACATCTTTAAAAAAACAAACGAGATAGTAGAAATTCAGTTTATACATAATGTGAGGATAGTTACTAGCTTGTGTTTAATGATTTGAAATAGAAATGATTGTGAATGATGGAATAAACACTTGGAAAGAATGACCTATGTTTCGGTCACTATGAAGATTTAGGAAAGAAAGTCCTTGAAATGTAAATACTTGAATTGATTGAATACTACTTAGCAACATTATGATAAATTAAATGAAATTATAGAAGTAAACATGATCCTTGAATATGTCTAGTAGAATTATATAAATTGCGATACATAGAACATATTATGTCATGTTATAATAGATGAGAATTTGATGATATTATATTAAAAAACACAAAAGTATGCTTAGTAGAGAAAGGACATAGGTTTCAACCATCTTGGAAGAAAATAGGAAAGAAGGGTTTTCATGAATATGATGATAATTAATGGATCCTCCTTAACAATATTCAATGATTGGGTGAAATTGTAATAAATTGAAGACATTACATGTTAATTTTACTTTATATGCTCTTGAAAATGAATTGTGATGTGATCAATGTCCATAAAATAGGTTATGATATGATCTTTTTAAGAAAAGAACTTGGTATTGGCTTTTATGCATGAACTTGGGAAAAGAAATACCTTAATGAGTTAGTTCTTATTGATGATTTTCAGTCGTAAATGACTCAATTTTTGTTGATGATTTTTAGTGTCATAACAACTCAGTTTTCATTTATGACTTTCAATGTTATAATGACTGAGTTTTTGTTGACGATTTTCAATGTTAAAATAACTCAATTTTCGTTGTTGACTTTCGGTGTCGTAATGACTCAGTTTTCGTTGAGAATTTTCAATGTTATAATAACTTTGTTCTCATTGATGACTTTCAGTGTTGTAATGACTCAGTTCTCATTAACGATTTTTAGTGTCGTATTGACTCAGTTTTCATTGATGATTTTCAGTCTCGTAATGACTTAGATTTCATTGATGATTTTCAAAATAGTTGGAATGAATGTTTTATTATAACATTTTTACCATGCAAAAATATGAATAATATACACACATATAAATATATTTATATGTGTGTGAGTGTGCGCATACATGTGTGTGAAAATAATCTTTGATGATGCCTAGAGATAATATATAATTAATGGTCTCTTTATGAACTAGGAGGTACAATAGGAATTAGATCTTCAACTGAGCGAGGATACACTGGGGGGAGCAGGTAGGTGATTTTCACCATCATCTAATTTTGTTAAATTCATAAGGTACATTTTTAATAATGCATTATAGTATGAATTATGTTATTTGATTAACCGTGAGTAATAAAAAATATCAGGATTAGTTTTGGATAAGGATATCCATAATTAGGATATCTAGGAATAAATAATGAAATGACCCTGGCTAATGGTATCCATGTCAAGATAACCAGGAACGAATGATGAAAATAGTTTTGGCTAATGGTATCCATGTTGAATAGTTAGGAATAAATTATAAGATTAGCTGCTAATGGTATTCATGTTGGATAGCTAAAAACAAATGATAAGATTAGCTTACAAAATGATAAGATTAGCTTTGGCTAATGGTATCCATGTTGGATAGTCAAGAACAAATGATAAGATTAATTTTGTCTAGTGGTATCCATGTTAGATAGCTGGGAGCAAATGATGTTATTAGTTTTGGCTAATGGTGTTGTCCATGCTATAACAACTCAAAGTAAATACTAAAAATAGCCTCGGTCGATAGTATTTATCGATATAATGAAAAGACAATTATAACATATTATTATTGATAAACAATTATGTCTAAGAAATTGTATTAATTGATTAGAGTACGAGATGAACCATCTTTATAATGAAGGATTCTCCATATGTTAATTCCTAAATCATAATATATAACATTGGTTGTTTGTTGGACATAGATTGAAATAAAGTAACGAGAATTAATGTTGAATGAAGATATGAAGTAATGTATTTAAGATAGACTTGGTAGAAAGTGATTAATGTGAATTTACTTTGTTAAATATTAGTCTTAACCATAAGTATATGCTTTATTACTCTTTTGTACCATAATTAATGTTTATGCACTTACATCAAGTTAATTTGCAACAAGAGCATCTCATGACCATAGCGTCTAGCAATCTAATAATATGTACCTTGTAGTAATAATCTAAGTAATAGTAAGAACAGATGATTTATATTTCATAAAACTTTATGGTGTAGATATCTAAATTTATGATATGTAAATTATGGTGTGTTTGTAAACTTTATATCATGAACATAATGAATATGTATCTTTTCTTTTTATAGTACTATCATATCTTATATATATATATGTAGTTTATATAAATACTTAAAGATGCTTGGTTATTGAAATCATAAATGGTATTATGCAATGCACATTTCTAAGAAGTTAAGAATAGAATTTAAGAAACGTTTATGTTGGACCTTATATAAAGGACCATGACATTTAAAAAAAAAATACCCTCATTTCTTCGTAATATGTAGAAAATATTTGAAATTTTGCGGGTTATTACATTTCAATTGTACTAATACTTGTATAGTACAAACCTGAATATAAAACATGTAATTTTTCTAATATTTGTTTTTTAGCATAAACATTTGATACGATATGAAGATATTCTATACCGTTGTCATTGACAATCTCGATAGGGTATTCGTTACGATGTATATTCTTGAAACTTTGCAGATTTCTTCTTGATTTGGTAGAGAACAAAACATTATCAATTATAAATCTTGTTCCCCTATGAAACATTATATCATCTCTTCTAATGTCTTTAATCAAGTCTGTAGAATCTGCTAATTGTATTTACTTTTGTTTTCATCATTTTCAAATTTGAAAAATATTGCTTATGTCTGAGAAAGGTGTGCATCGTTGCACTATCTGCTAAGCATATATCTTCACTACTGATATTGGACTCATTTACAGTATGATGGAAGTCCATGTTTTCTTCATGAAAAGGAATAAATATATAATAAGTTCATAAGAAGACATATACCTTAAAGTTGCGTATGACAATTATTGTAACATAATCCTTTCTTAAATAAGCCAACATGAAAGGAACAAACCAAAATACATTGAAATATATTAGCATAAAAGAAACACACCCAAAAAATTAACAAAATTTTAAATACCGACATTCTTATATTTAACTAACTAATTATTATCATTATATGAAATATCAATTTTCTCATTAGTTTGCTCAAAGAAATCGATAACATCATGGTGTGTCATATCCAAGGATCAAAATAAATATCATTATTATCTTGATTTGAGTGAGTAAAAATTATTTATGTCTTTCTCCTTTCCTTTCAAAGTGGACTGATATAAATCAATAAGATGTTTGGTCGTATGATAGGCACGTGACCAACATGCATTCATTCCATATCTATAACAGATATTTTTTATCTTCTTAGTATCTCCGCTATGTATCCATTTTCTTGTTTCTCATTATTCTAAGAAGATTTATTAGAACCATAACCGTTATAATTGTGAAAATTAATGCATCCTTGCCAATGTCCACATCCACTACCTCTACCACAAGCACGACCATGACCATAATTATTATTATATCTCGTAGCATTCACTTCAGAGAATAGAGTTGAACCAATCAGTCATGATTCATGATTTTTCATCAAAAACTTATTATTTTGTTCAGCCACAAGGAGATATGAAATCAATTCAGAGTATTTTTTAAAACCTCGTTCTTTGTATTGCTGCTGGAAGAACACATTCGATGCATGAAAAATAAAGAATGTTTTTTTCTAACATATCTCCATCAATGATATTTTCTCCATATAATTTCAATTTAGAATTGATATTAAACATTGAAAAATTATAATCACTTGCCGATTTAAAATCCTGCAATCGTAAATGTATCAAATCATAACAAGCTTTTGGGAGAATAACTATCCTTTGATGGTCATATCTTTCTTTCAAGTTTTGCCAAAGAATGAGGGGATCTTCGATTGTGAAAAACTTAAATTTCAACTCCTCATGAAGATGATGACATAAGAAAATCATGGCATTTGCGTTATTTTGACTGAATGCTTCATTTTCATCTTTAATGGTGTCTCCAAGACCCATGGCATCCATATGAATTTTGACATCAAGAACCCATGATAAATAATTCTTACCCGTAATATCAAGTGCCAGAAACTTAAGTTTTGCAAGATTTTTTCATGATTACTTCATGAAAAAAATCAAAATTGTTAGAAATTTGGTTTAAACATTATAATAAATATTGAATAAACATTCGCTCAAATATTGAATAAATTTGTTATGAAATTAAAATAAAAAATGATTCACTTAAGTAACTAAAAGAAAAAAATTAAATAAATAAACATACCTTCTATTTTTTATCCACAAATCAAATATGATTATCTACTTCAATACGGAAATAAGGAGTAATTATGTTGATAAAGTATTATAGAACAATAAAGATTAGGGAAACAAAAAAAGAGTATTATTATTTCATATCTTCTTGTAAATATAGTTGTACATACACATCTTCTCAACAATACTTCTATTTATAATCTAATATATATTAATACTTGTAAGATTAAAATTCATAAAAAGAAATAAAATTGAAATGAATTTAAAGATGATGAATGAAGGTGAAAGAAAGCAAATAAATATCATGATTTCATAATGCCATCTTTTATTATTATTATTATTATTTGCTAAATTGATATAGTCGAAGGTTTTGAAGCTGCATTAACTATAATTCCCTCGAATATCAAAGCACCATTATGGTGCATTGAAAATCAAAAGATTGTCTTTATTATGCTTTCTCAGTACATAATAAATATCAATGAATAATATTAAAATGCGTTAATTGTTAGTCAAGCCTTAACTGATCCTCAAGCAATGCCATTGGGTACTCATGATTTTTCTTAGCCTGTGATGAGTATTGTTTCCCTGGATCCCTTAATAGTCCTTGAAAAACACTGCAAATTCTGTAATTTTAGTGGTTATTTGGCATCTTTTGCGATTTTGTTTAGAAATTTTAGAAAACAGAAAACTTGTTTCCATTGAATGGAAATGATTCTTAAATAATAAAGTGATGGGACTTGCTTTCTGGTTGATAGTGAGCTTCAAAAATATGTTATATGGGATTCCTCTTGCCTGTTTTGAGACTCAATAATATCAAGTTTTTGGGAGCGTATATTTTGTTTTAAGAACACATGTTTATGAATCTGGACTCCCTTTATATACTTACACTTTCTTTATTTCTGTCGCTTTTTCTTTTTTCTTTCCTTTTCCCTTTCCCGTTACCAAAAGAAAAAGAAAAATATAGCCTTTTTGTTACGAGCCATCATTTGTTATTCTGAAGTCTGATTCATACGGGTATTTTGCTCTGAAATAAAAATAATTATCCTGCATCCTGTAACTTTCCTGGTATTGGCTGTGCTGCAGGGATATTTCGGAGTCTTGTCACTTTCTGGTTCCTTTTTCTTCTCAGAGATCAATGGTCAGCACCACAGAACTGGTGGTTTAACTGTTGCATTAGCTAGTTCAGATGGTAGCATTCTTGGTGGTAGCATTTTTACTACATTTAATGCACTACATCCTCGTGAAATATATAGTGGTTTATTACTCGGAAGTTATCGGATCGGATCTCAAGCCTCGACGAATATGTTTTTGCTCTTGATTGGAACAAAAAAA
>Ga0325405_1006509_pt1 | contig 11794 bp, 3 predicted proteins | sample PopdelMetagenome_21_FD_205663 | JGI IMG/M metagenome (GOLD analysis project Ga0325405, IMG submission 205663) | Populus deltoides microbial communities from Bellville, Georgia, United States - Xylem-Control-R2 | ecosystem: Host-associated > Plants > Phyllosphere > Stem > Wood/Secondary xylem...
TAACAGAGAGTTGCAAAAAAATTACGTGATTTTGCCACATTCACCGACGGATTGCCGACGGATACTATCCGTCGGTGATTTCATACCGACGGCATTACCGACGGATAGTATCCGTCGGTAATTCATAGAGAGTTGCAACAAAAATTACAAGCCATGCCATCATTACCGACGGGTGTTCCGTCGGTAATGCCGTCGGCAATTACCCTTGACATTACCGACGGCTATAGTCCGTCGGTTATGTTCCCGCGGGAAACTTTTTTTTGGCGCGCGCGTATCCGTCGGTGGTTCCGTCGGTGTTTCCGTCGGTGGGTGGTTTTTTTTATTTGCGACAGAATTAGCGACGGAAATAGGATTTACCGACGACTGTTATACCGACGGACATGATCCGTCGGTGACTCCGTCGGTATTATTGTTACCGACGGAGTTCATTGATGTCACCGACGGAATTAGTCCGTCGGCAAAACTGTATAATGTTGTAGTGTATATTGATATCGGAATTTTCAATAAAACTTGATTAGTTGCTCATAAAGAAAGGTTAATGATTTCAAGAGGTTTTCTTGACATCAGCATTTTTAGATAATGGACTTAAAATATCAGGAGAGGGATTGATTAGTTATTTCGATTTATAATAACTAATGATATTCAATAAAGTATATTGATATCGACATAAATTTCTAGTTCTGATTAGTCGATCTCAGGTAAAGAAGAATAATAATGCCGATAAGATTACTAGCAATGATAAGGTCCTCAAGGGAGAACAACACGTTGTGACATCAATCTTCCTGCGAACAAAGATTGATGAATGTTGCTATATGCAGGGCTAGCTGAGCATTAACAATATGACAACTAAATTCTCAAGAGGTAAGGGAACAACTAAATTCTCAGGGGATGCAAGACATGATTTTATGTATAGAGTTATCATGCTGCTGCAACTGACTAAACCAAATAAAAAAAATCCACTTCAAGAAGATTCATCTCTGCTGTGCTGATTCCTCCAACTTTAGCATACAAGGCATTATTGTAATACCTGACAGAAAAATACAGGAACACATTTATTAGCTACATTAGCACAGTTCTGTGTAGTTTCCAAGTGAAATGAATGACAGACAAACTACCAGTCTACCACCATGATCTTTGCAGGAAAGCAAAGTGGGTATTGGCCCATGTAGGGTAGAGTAGTTTGAATGGCCTGAAAATGGAATAATGGCAAGAGAAGAAATGCTACCAAGTGGCATATACTGTGGCTGCAAACAAAATATAGAGCTTTGATTGAGCTGTGACTGACCCCTCTCTACAATGACAATGACACATGCTTACAATTTGCTACCATTTGATGGGATTTACAGGCATGCTTGAGCAGACACAGACATCAACACCACAAACTTAGGTGGTGTTGTCGACTGAAAGCCGGAGTTTTACACACATGGCTGTCTTTTTTTTCTTGGCTGTGGCTGGCTCAAGTGGGATATGTTAACTGCCCTTCCATATGCACCTAGTTTTCTTGTAGTACATGTGGCTGCTCTTTCGCCATCCCCTTGATAATGTTCCAGCAACTCCTATGCTTCTCAGGCATTTTATCAAGCAGTGGATGCGGCTTACCAATGCCTTCTCGCAGGAAGCCCCTCACAAATCTAGTTAGGCCATCTCCTCAACATCTTTCTCAATCCATTTAATTACACTCATTTACATAGCAATAATTAATTGCAATGAATTACAGTTGGTTTATAAATCTAATCGTAATTAAACTCACCCCTTATATCACAAACCTAATTAGGTGGTTAATTTTAATCCAACCGATTTAGTAATTAGATGTACAAAAAACAGAAGGGAAGAAAGTACTTGTTCTTATTAATCTTAATCTATGGATCAGTTTTCGTGTACTATTTAACACTAAAGGTTATAACTTACAACTAAATAATTCTAGTCACACCCACAAAATATTATTTATTTAAATAGTTTTTTTTAGTTTTTTTATTTCATTATTCAATATTAGTTTATTTCAGGAATTGAGTTTTTTAATTTTTTTTATGTTAGGTTATATTTCAATCTCATGAATTAAATTTTTTTTTAATTTCAACCTTTATCATTAAATATTTTGAAAATAAGGTTTCATATTTTATTTTAATTTACTTCTATAAATTTATCTCAACCTCATGACCCATGTCACAAGTTTAATATGTTAACCTGAGTTGACTAGAATTATTTTTTTGCAGCTTTTTTTAATTGATTTTTTTTATTTCATCATTCAACATTAGGATAGTTAGAAATTATACTTTATAATTTTTTTTATTTGCTTTCTATGGGGTTATCTCGATCTTATGACCTAGATTGCAGGTTTAGTATATTGACCGGAGTTCACTTTATTTATTTTTTTGGATGCTTTTTTAATTGAATATTTTTTTTAGTTGGGCTTTGTTATTTTTTTGATTTGCTTTCTATGAAGTTATCCCGGTCTCATAACCCAGATCGCAGGTGTGGTAGATTGACATGGGTTGATAGGTTCATTTTTTTTTGTCCTTTTTTAATTGATTTTTTTTCAATTTCACCCTCCAGCAACTCAATCTTTTTTTTATTTAATTTTTTCTTTCTAATATTAGGTTATTTGGAAATTGGACATCACAATGTTTTTTTCTATTTTCTTTTTGTTTTGTTATCCTTATCTCATGGATTTAGTTTTTTTTCTCTTGATTTTAACCTTCAATATTAAATATGTTGAAAATTGGGCTTTATAATTTTTTATTATTTACTTTTATAAGGTTATCCTGATCTCATGACCTGAATTGCAGGTTTGGTAGATTAACTCAGGTTGTTTTTTTGTCTTTGTTTTTAATTTAATATTTGTCTTCTAATTTTATCCTTCAACATTGGGTTGATTAGGAATTGACCTTCATAATTTATTTTGATTTGCTTTCTGTAAGGTTATTATAATTTCATAACTCAGGTTATAAATTTGACAAGTTATTCGGATCGACCTATTATGTCGCTTCTCAATATTTGAAAAAACAATATATCATTCAATATGTCGTTGTATCAATATTTTAAAAAAAATTCAATATACATCATATTTTGAGTTCATGATTTATAAAAGAAATATATTATAAAAAAATCAACAATACTTGAATATTTTTTTAAATTAAAAAAATAATTTGATTGGCGTTGCAACAGTAGCCAAGAATCTAGTTTCTTTTATTAACTGTAATAAGAAAAGGAAAAAGCCCTCATCCAAACCTCAACTGAGCTCAACAAAAAGATGGGTTTCTTATTATATTCACCGTTATTATTTAGAAAAAGCCAATAATCCCATTTTTATTTCTTTCTCGTCATCTGACTAGCAATTTCTTGGTCAGTCACCATACTTGCTAATTTCTTTATTTAATATTCAATAGTCGAACCGGTTACTGCGATTCCCTTTCTTGATTTGACTCTGACCCAACTAAAAAATCGACACAGCATACAGTGAAAAGAAAAAATATTATGGTTTCTTAATCTTAAAATGACAGCTGAATTGTAAAAAAGAAAATGATTTAATAAACTCTACATATCAATACTTCTTAATTTTTTAATCTAATAAAAAAATAACATACACAATTGTTTAAAACAAACCTATTTTTTTGAAAACTAAATCAAATTATAGAAAAAGTTAATGAGGCCAAGTCAGTTACGATAGATCAAGACTCAGTGTAATAAAGTGGGTATTCAAGGCATGTTACTTCTCATTACCATGGGATTGGTAATTAATAGCCACCAATCTCATCATTCCGCGCAAGAATACTCAAGTTCCCCGAAACCAAGCAGACAAAAGGCTGAACGGAGGTCAACCTTCGAGCACATCTAGGAAGATGTCTACAACCCTCATCAAGTGTGGGGCTTTCCCTGGTCTAGATTAGTTTTGAATACCCGAATACCTCAAGACTATATCTCTATAAAAATAATCTTGGATAAATATAATGGTTTTGTCAATAGGAGAAAACATGTGCAAAATATATGTAATAGCTTGGAGTAGGTAATTCATGAGAGTGGGAGAATATAAACCCCGGTTGTAAATTTAGCAAAAAAGCAATTTACGTGCTTATATAATAGATTTATCAGAAGAACCAAATAAGCATTAGGACGAACCAAGAAAAATAAATAAATACAGAAATGTGAATAAAATATTATTGGGAATGAGTTACTTGAAAATAAAATTATCAATAAATAACTAAATGAAATTCAAATTTGCCCAGGTAAAAATTTTATGTAGACAAATGCCAGGATCCAGGAATTTTATCCCATGAACATGAAATTTACTATTTGGGATATAGAGGGAATTTGGTAAAAAACTTAGTGTATGTATATATAAGTGTGCATGTGTGTGTGCTCGGGCAAGAAGAAAAACAGAGAAAAAAAAAGGAGGGGAAACTAGCATTTACATGTGAGAGAGATAAAATGGTAAAGGAAACATAAAATCTTAAGAGAAGATCTTGAGGGAACATTAACCAAGCTTAGTGAGTATTAATTGGAAGGAAGAAAAATTAAGTGCAGGTTAGTAGAAAAGGAGAGGGGAAGTTCGACCAAGATTAAAGAAGAGGAGGAGTTGGAAGCTTGATTTGGGTAGTGATTAGAGTTTAATTACTTGCTTGGTAAGGCATTCTAAAGACTTTTTATCTGATTTTTGTTATAGCTAAAGTCCTTAATTGATTGAAATTTTTGGAATCTGGAAAGCTATGGTTCTTGAATAAATTTGGGGGATTTCAATAGATTTAATTAATGAATAAGGTAGTATGTAGAACTATTTTTTTTTAATATCTATTTACAACGTAAATTTCATGGAGGACTTATGTTGATTCTTGAGATTGTGTGAAATATTACTACCATGAAAATCAAAGAAGGAATGGATGTCTGATGAGGAATATAATTGATTGTTGGTTCTTATTAGATTTTGGTATGTAATGGAGTCATGAGACGTTAAAAATTCTTGAGAGATTTTAAATTGGTGGCTAAAATCCATGAATTCAACACGACTGTTACAAAAAGTGAGATATGTAAAACAGTAACAATCCAGGTCTAAGACACTAACGATTCAAAATAGGGGTGAGCAAAAAAATCAAAAAACTGATTAAACTGAAAAAAAATAACCGAAAAAACCAAACCGTGAAAAAAAACTGGTTAAACCGATTAAAATTTTGAAAAAACTGACCGGTTCGGTTCGGTTTCGGTTTTATAAGCCTGAAACCAAAAAAACCGAACCGAAAAAAGGAAAAAAACCGAGCCAAACTAAAAAAAACCAAGCCAAAACCGGTTTGAACAGGTTTTTGTCCTAAAAAACTGAACCAAACCGGTTTCGGTTATTTTTTATAAAAAAAATTTGGTTTGGTTATTTTTTTTTATAAAAACCGAACCGAAAATGATCATCTCTAGTTCAAACAGTAACAGTTCAGGTCTAACACACAGTAACAGTTGAGTTCTAAGACAATAATCGTTGAAATAGTAAAAGTTCAAGTCTAAGACAATAACGGTTCAAACAATATCGGTTCAGGTCTAAGATAATAACAGTTCAAGTCTAAGACAGTAACGGTTCAAACAGTAATAGTTCAGGTCTAAGACAGTAACAGTTCAATCAGTAACAGTCTAGGTCTACAACAGTGACAGTTCAAATAGTAACAGTTCAGGCCTAAGACAGTAACAATTAAACTTTCATATGAATATTATATAAGAAAATAAAAATTGAGTCGTGCGGACACTTGCACGTTGATATACTAACTCTAAAAATATGCATGATATGTGTATGTATGTTATGATGAGGAAATGACTATGCATAGAAAGTGACATGTGTAATGAATAAATATGGATTCTCTATAACATTCGGCTTGAACAATCATGATCAAAGACTTTCTTGTGATTAAGGAAGAGCGATCGGGATTGGATCTTCTATTGGAGGAGGTCACGAGATAAGCGGAGCAGGTGTGTAATTTTCCCTCCTTTTTGCACTTATGCAATTTAAAGTTTTTCTAGTGAATGCAATTACAATAATGTCATGTTCAATGTAAATAAAGTCTAATGTATTTACAAGATTAGCTTCGGCTAATGGCATCCGTAATAAGATTGTCGGAAAATGATTTACAAGATTAGCTTCGGCTAATGGCATCCGTGATAGGATTATCGGGAAATGATTTACAAGATTAGCTTCGGTTAATGACATCTATGATAGGATGGCCGGGAAATGATTTACAAGATTAGCTTCGGCTAATAGCATCCGTGTTAGGATTGTCGAGAAATGAATTACAAGATTAACTTCATCTAGTGGCATTCATGATAGGATTGCCGAGAGATGAATTACAAGATTAGCTTCGGCTAATGGCATCCGTGATAGGATTGTCGGGAAATGATTTACAAGATTAGCTTCGGTTAATGGTATCTGTGTTAGGATTGCCGGGAAATGAAGGACAAGATTAGCTTTGGCTAATGACGACTGCGTTGGGACGCCCGAGAACGATCAATAAGACTCGATTTATAAAGGGTATCCATGTTTGAATGACCTGGGGAAATTGATAAATATAATTGCCCAGAGATGTCGAGGTTGGACTATGCAAAGTCATCCAGTTCGTGCAAGTAAATAAGAGTATTCAAATTAAGGATATGCAAATGAGTTCTAATTGGGTTTAAATGATTTATAAGCAAATTATATGTTGATTGTTAGAATTCCTATAGATTCAATAGAAAATTTATAATTCATTTTTATACATTACATGATCATCTAATTTATTAAAGATCAATTTTACAAAATAAAACTTTTTTATAGTAAAAAAAATTAAAAGAAGAATGATCAAATTTAACAAATATAATTGTTATAACTCAATTTTGGGTCCATTGGCTTGTAATTTAGTTTTACAGGGTTAAAATGTAAAATTAAAAGATCATGGATTTATTTCGATGAAAAGTGTGATTTGTCAACTTGCGCGAATACTAGGGACTATAATATGTTTTTGTCATTCTATCCTTATCATCAAATTAATGATAATTATCCGCTTTCGAATTTGATTCTTAATTAAATTCAAAATTCAAAGAGAAGAATGAGTTTGTCTGGGACTTTGTTTCTCATACACGATAGGACTCTTACAGTATAAATACAGATCTTAGTATATATACATAATAGAGGCCAATACAAAAAAAACCTAGAGGGGGGACCTTAGAAGAAAACCTAAATCCACTGCATGAGGCCGCCCCTCCCATAGTGAAAAGCTCCTTCCTCACATCCAGTAACCCATTCCCTGTCATCTTCTTCAACCAAAGCAGACCCCTCCATCCTCACTATATATCACCGTCCCACCATGGTCACTTCTAAAACCAGCAGCCCTCACTCCCTTTTCTTTTTCCTTCAGCCAATACTGCCACCATCTTGACCAACCCGTGACAGCCCCTGCAACAACAACTTCTCTTCTCCAGCTGAGAGCCTCCCATGATAGTCCCTCATCTTTCCACTGTCAAATAAAAACCTAAACCACTGCAAACCCAACTCCAAACATTTGGGGATGTTGAAAAGATTGAGAAGAGGGGTCAGCAGTCCGTATACTTGAGTGGTAGTTTGATTTTACAGAGGGAGGGTAACATTATAGACCCGAGAGTGGTACTTAAACATCAAGCCAATTCTCAAAGCAGCATAGCATGTCATTGCCCTTCCCTTACATAAAAAACCTTAGCCATCCAAGCATCATCCTCAAGACTTCAAAAAGGAAAAGGTTCAACATCTCATCTGAACAGGAAACATCCCTTACTATCATCACAGGAAACTAAAAGGAGGGAAGAAAATACGGGATAGTACTGTGAGAAGCAGAACCAAGGAGAAGGTAGAGAGGAGGAGAGAGACCTAGATCGATGAATAAAAAAAAAACAGAGAACAAAGGGACCTTCTGGGCTTCCTTTCAGAACACTAACAATGGAATACCTATTGTCCCTTAAACAGCGAAACGCAGAACGAAAAGAACAGAGGAGAGAGCAAAAACACTAAGAACCGAAAAAACAAACGAAAAAGAAGAGAACCAGTGGGTGCAGAGAAGACGAACGAACAAAAACAGGAGGATAGAACCAGAGAAAACGAGCAGAAGGAAAGAATGTAAGCAGAGAAATCGTTGAGACCAGAACCAGCGTTGCCATCATCTTCGTCATTTCAAAACCAGGTACGCTCATTTCTCTATTCATTCCTCGCAATTGATGTTTGAACACTGTGCCGAAGGTAATTTTAATTACCTTTGCACTGTTTATTCATGCGTGCTAAGCTATTGCCCAGCCGGGTCACTGGTTTGGGCTAGTGACCAGGCTGGGCCGGTTTGGTCTCGCCCAACCTGTATGGGCTAGGTCAGACCCAGCACAAAAAAAAATTGAGAAGATAAATTTATTTGTGGGTCCCTCACATTTCTTTTAATTATTTCACTTTATAAATGATTTGTGGATTTTTACTGTGAAATACAAATCTAAGTGTACACTAAATTTTTTTTCCCTTTTAAAAAAATAAAAAAAATATGCATGCATTGATTTTAAAATCATTTTACTGTTTATTGACTGACGCCAGAGTCAGGAATACCGTATGTTTTTTTACTGCGTAATATTTACTAACATTAGAGTTGGAAATATCCGTAGTTGAATATTCACTGACATCAGAGTTAAGAATATTACAAGCAAACCATCATAGCATTAAACCAATAAACTTTTAGCAATTTAAGACAAAATCAGCAATGCAGTCTGCCTCAGATAAGACGTTTAAGGGGTGATAATATCTTTCCTTTTACGTAACCAGTCTCGTACCATAGAATCTCTGTAGACCAATTAGGGTTTCTATGGACCATAATACTAGGTGGCAACTCCTTGAACCAGATATTTTCCCTAAAAAACAAGATACCATATATTTGTTCTTTTTCCAATCAAGAAATTTTTAATTGATTGTCACAATGTCCAGGTGTGACAATAACAAAACATAACCCATTAAAATATTGGCATGAAAAATTCCAATTTACACTGAATTTTACAATATTCAGCCTATAAAAGAAACCGACATCATGAACTTTTAACAAATAAATATTTGATTAATGAAAGGACCTGACCTAGTTATGAATTGGATATGTTAACTCAGTTTAACTTAGGTCAATTAAAAAAACTCATTGTTTCAATATGTTTTTTCAAAAAAATTTAAGTCGACATCACTTTTAAATTGGTTTTTCTTTTTTAATAAAGTTAGGTTTTTGCTAGGTTAGTTAATTTGCGAGTGCACTCGCGAAGTCGGCTAGGCCATAATAGATCAACTTTTACTTTGCTTTGAACCTAGAACAGTCTAAACTCACTATGTTAATGAACTAAGCTTGTCGGAAAGTTTGTCATGATAGCATGCGATGTCATTGACTAGTCATGTTCTATAACTGAAATAAAATAAATTTCAAAGCAGCATTGTTGAATTATTCAAAAGAAAAACAAAGAAAAAATTAACATGCCTTAATTAAAGAGAGAGAAGGAGACTACTTAACAATACCTTTTAAAATGTTTTGTCTTTCAAGTTTGATAATTTAACAATTTGATATCAAACTTTATTTTATTCATATTTTAACCTCCAAGTTTGAGAGAAAAGAAAGAGAATTGCGATAAAATTATCAGTAGGACATTTATATCCAACACAAGAATCACTTTGTTCTTAGTATTTAAGGCTCTCAAGCATATTTATTACTATTTTTCTCTATAGATTACCTATTTTATCATTGGAGGGTCCTCAAATCCCCCAAAAGAGAATTTTTTATAGGTATCCAAAGGCATTTATCAAGAGATAATTTCCTTCACTTTGAAGAAAAAGAGTCATTTGAATGTACATTTGATTAACATATAATTCAACCACCAAAAAACCTTATTCCAAAGCACATCGGATTTTTAAACATCATCAATTGGCATCGTTTGTGGGAAAACAATTAAAAAAAACCATCAATTTTCTTTTTACAACTTGTGCTTGACATTTCAAGATCATTCCATGACGGATAACCAAGACATACCCGGACTTGGACGCGTAACAGATCTACCTGTTAATGCGGGTACTTCTACCTAACCAGAATTCCAACTAATTAGATAATAAATTGATTCTCCTTAAGATGTCGAACACCTATCTAATATATATGTGTGTGTGTGCAGGAAATGGTCCTTTGCTGCTAAATAGGTCTCTTGGCCTCTCGTATACCAGTAGAATTAATATATCATTTCTTATTCATCCACCATAAAGGTTAATTTCATAATTCTCCATATAGATTTTTAGTTCTCAATTTAATCACATCGAAAATTCTAAATTTTACCATTTTTAATTGTCACAACCTCACATTAAGTGTTTCAATCATAATAATTAAACATACATTTTATGCTAAATTCCATCATACAATTACCATCTCTATTAACAAACCCAAAAGAACCAAAAAAAACTAGGAAAAGATAAAAACATTTCCTAAATTGGATAGTAGTAAAAATAGTTTAACCGTTTGGAGAAATAGTCTAATTATTTTCTTAAATCTAGTTGTTTTTCAAAAAGACAAGACCATTTTTCATTCTGGACGATTTCTCTTTTCTTTCTCTTTAGCCGAATGCAACATAAAAGAAGGAATATTAATTGTTTTCTTCTCATTTGTATAATATTCCATAATACTTCAGCATTACATAAAATCCCACAATTCTCAACATAATGGCATAGCCAATATTTTCATTACAAACTAAACACAATTTCTATTTACTGTCAATTAATTCTCCACATTTCAACATGTGCTATAATAAATACAAACAAACAACATTCATGCATTATTTTATTTTTTTTTTCCAATTCTTGGCCGGCACCACTAACTTGCACAACACTATGATTTTTCTTCATTTGATCATTATTCTATATTACTTTCATCTATTTCCATCCCAATTACATCAAACAAAGTAAATTTTTCATTTCTCTCAAATTTTCTCATGAATCCTAATCTAGAATTTACAATTTAAACATCAATTCTTAATTGTATTCAATTTAACATACATAATCAAGTCTATAGCCCCTTATGTGATGATAAAGTGAGCTTCAATTATTAATCAATAAAGTCTTTTCACTTTAAATCCCTAAATTGCTTCACTTATTCCTTCTAGTTTATTGCCTTGATGTTGTTTCCCTCAACCCTTAGCCAAAAACTCACTCGGACCCCCCCCCCTTTTCAATTTGTAGGATTTCCTCTCAATTTTTTTGTAAAAGAAACTTGAAAATATTCTCCCCCCATTTTTTCTTTATTGTTGCCGGTTTTAGAAGGGAAAGTAGGGTATTTATAGTCCAATTTCTTACTATTTACGTACTGACCCCATTTCACCTAGTTATTTCATTTGTCCCCATCTTTTCTCTTTTCTAACAACTAGTGCCATATTTTCTTTTATCTCTTTTAATTTCACCCCTTGTTATTTAGTCCTATATATTTAATTTAATTTAATCTATCCTATTATCGGGTTGGAATTTTAATATTTCAAAAAAAATTTAACCATGGGTCTACATGTCGAACCATGCTCAACGTTTTGTTGAGTCCCTTCTATAGGCAATGAAAATATGGAGGATGAAGTGTTGTTGTTGTTCTTTATTATTCTCTATTAGATATTGCCATTTTTAAAATTGAATCTGAGATAAGTTTTTAATAGAGTGCTAAAACTGAAAAATGCAAAATTTCTGAAACAGGGAATAATGATGAAAGAATATGATGATGTTTCTCTAATCACGGCGAGACAGTAAGCCAAACTGGGCTGAATATTAATATTATTTGTCCTCTCTCTTGTATATTTT
>Ga0325405_1006510_pt1 | contig 11793 bp, 5 predicted proteins | sample PopdelMetagenome_21_FD_205663 | JGI IMG/M metagenome (GOLD analysis project Ga0325405, IMG submission 205663) | Populus deltoides microbial communities from Bellville, Georgia, United States - Xylem-Control-R2 | ecosystem: Host-associated > Plants > Phyllosphere > Stem > Wood/Secondary xylem...
CTCAAACCTGAAACTATAAAAAAAACAAATCTCTTTATTTTAAATTATTGCTATCCCAACACCCCTATTCTTGCTAAGAAAGAACCCAGTCGTTCCTAGTGGTATAATTATCCTCTCTACAGTGCTTTTAAATAACTTCCAGAGTTATGTGGCAAAATTGCATTTCTTTTTTAAGTATAAAAAATTAAGCTGGGTAAAGTAATTGCATCTCATTTCGCGGAAAGAAAAACATCGACAAATCCGTTCAAGGAAATCGCGCAATCCCAGCGATGTGTCTGCGTTCTCCATGAATTTTTTTCTTGAAATTTCTGTTTTTAGCAGCACTCTGTTATCTAGCTTATTAGCTATTAAAAAAAATTATCAGGCTGATTTTTTTTCTGCTCTATCCTATCCTATTCTATCTGTATTCAATTTACAGAGAGAGAGAGAGAGAGAGAGAGAAGGGAAGGAAGAGATTTCAATTTCAACTGACAAGAAAAGTCCACTGAGAGAGACTTCAGTTCACTGACTTCGAGACTTCGTCGAGAGAGAGAGGTGCAGGAACAAACGTCATAATTCGTAAACAATAACGTTACTATATTATTAATTACCAGCTGAATCGGTTAGCAAATTTAATTTATTTAACATTTAAATTAACAGATAAAGGTGTTTTACTATGATTTCATTTTAATATTGTTTTTTATTTTTTAAAAATTTAAATTTTATTTTTTAATATTTACTTTGTCAAGCTTAATAATTTATTTTAATAATATTTTTTATTTTATTTATTTTTTAATATTCAGTTTGCCAAGAATTGAAATTAATAATTTATTTTGATTTGTTTTATATAAAATTATTTAGTCTCATGATCCGGGTTATTAGTTTAGTAGATTAACCTGATTGATTTGAATTTTTTTAATTTAATTTTTTAATATTTTATTTATTGTGTATTAATATTTATAATTTATTTTTTTATGAAGTTATTTTGATTTTATAACTTAAACGCATGAATCATTGTATTTATTTTTTTTAATTATTTTTAAAAAAATTATTAAATTAATTAGAAATTATATTTTATAATTTATTTTAATTTATTTTATATAAAAATTATCTCAAGTGGACTAATCACCACTCTATGAGAGCAAACAAAATGTAGCTGACTTGCCATTCTGGTCTAAGCCAAGCTCGGAATTTGCCGAAACCTGGAAATACAAAGCCATCAAAACCGGAGAATCGAACTCAATCATTAAAAACTTGAATGTTAAAATTTCCATTGATGATGATAAGAGTTGCATCAGAATTCAGAAGCAGAAGCAATGCCATCCTTTTCTTTTTGCCCCCATTTTTCCAAATAAAAAAAGTTTTGCCTGTTCAAAGAAGCTAATGCTACTAAAGAAAACTTATGCCGGAATGCAGCACGCCAGCTAGTGTGTGTATCTATATCATAAATTACATTTAACTATCTGTTTTCCTGTTTTCCCCAACTAAGTATCTCAACTCCCAAGTCCCTATCTGAAAGTATAGCGTTGGGGAGTCCATACACCGTGCACCCTCCCACGCCAAGAAAAAAGCTGGAAGATTTGTGGATCACTATCTTCTAAAACCCATATTTCAATGCAGGTTCCGATCAAAAGTTTCTACATAAATAGCCATTCCAAAGGTCTTGCTCCAGCATTCTTCAAACAGGCATCATTCAGAAGTTGAGGAAGCAATATGTTCAAAATTTGGAGACATGTACCATATCTGTGTGGACTGCCTTATCTCCACTCTGCATCCCGCCTACGTACTAATCACAATTGAATAACTTCATAATCTGGTTGCCACCAAATACAATCCCATCTAATTTAAAAGAGAGCACTCCATACAGATCCGTCTGCTTCACCACATTTTTCATGAACGAATTTGATCCTCTCCACTGATTTGCAGATTCCACTGCAGCTCCAGTCAAAGGATGCAATGCACACATCACCTGCTTGTGCCTTCCACGCACAGTCTGAAGTGGCAGAGTATAAACACCAGTTAAAAATAAAGAGGATCATGTGCGGATGAAGAAGGAGAAGGGTAGAACCATATAAATGCATAGTTGTTCCAGACATGTCATTTGCAAGATTAGATTAAAAACCCAATATTCAGACTTGTAACAATCTTAAGCACGAACCACAATCCGTTCTCCTTTTAACATTTTTTTTTTATGTTACTAGCTACAATTCAATTTAAAGCTAAAAAAGCTGTTTGCACCGATAATTTGAGAGCAATACCTGGTGGTGTCCCACAGCACATGCTGTGGTCATCAATGTGCTCAACCTCAAGACCGATAAACCATGCACCAAGAGACACATCTTCATTGGCATACTTATGCAATATGGGCCTGCAGTAACAGCAAGAACCAGAACATAAACTGTCTTGAAAAAATCAATAAAAAAAGAACAACAAGTGAGATGCAAAACATCAAAATTGTGATGCTACTTGATCCAATGATCTTTCATGCTTTTGTACTAAATAGACCTATAATATGTTCCACAATTACACAAGAGATTAGATTTTTGTAACTACCATTTGGAATTGAACATAATTTTTTTTATCAGAACCTGAAATTGATTTTCAAAAAATTTGATGCCAGGTCAAGTATTAACAAAAATAGAGCTCAACAATCTATACATGGCAGGCCATAAGGCGAATCACGCCAACCAAATTCCTATTGGAAATTGCTATCCTTACTGGTTAAGGGAGATATAAGTGGCAAGTTCTTTTGAGATAGCATATATCTGCCCAGTTGCATGACGGAAGTATTTGTTCCCTTCCTCTCCAAATTTCCAATACTCTGGTTCATGATACTTGACATTCCTATAGAATAGAAAGGAATTTTAAGATATATTTAACACCAATTCATAGAGACAAAAAGATAAAGAACATTAATATTCTCATCAGTATAGAACTAAGGGTCTAGAAGAATTACTTTTGGGAGAGAACAGGTCCAGATTTCATACATCCAATGTATACCCTGGGCTTTGATCGGTGGCGAGCAAGTGTAGAAGCTAGCATACCTACAGAAGAAAGAAGTGTGTGAGATCATCTTAGGTAACGGGGAATATTTTAAGGAGCTTATGTTTTTGAAGATGCTAAGAACCAGTGCATACCCAGATTAACATGAACATCATCATCCACCTTGACATAAAATTCTGCATCCCACTTTGCAACTGCTGTGGAAAAGAAAATTTTTGTTTTTGCAGACAATTCATGGTATCCTTCAACATGCTCCTACAAATTTTAATATAATTAGATCCGACTCCTGGCATAGTATATCCTATCTTTCAAGATACAGAAAAAGCATCATAGTTTTCTTACCAGCCTAAGGAAATCCTTATGTTGAGCATCTTCTGAATCAATGGCTCTGTCTAAAATGCTGTTGGATGTTGCACTGAAACAATAAATACAAATACCATTAAGGTCAATTTCAATTCAATTCAATGGAGAATTTTGTGCAGATATCCATAGTAAGATACAGCCTCATGTCAAGTCAACTTATCATGTTTGTATTAGTCAGGGTGTTCTAAAGATGATCTTTCAGATCAACTACTTGCAATTTGCAAGTTATATCACTGGATACTGCCATTCAACAACACTACAGAAACCTCAGAGACAGGAACAGAAAGCAATGAGGAGGAAGAGAGGAAAGTAGCAAAGGACAATCCCTACTTCCCTCATCTTCAGAATCTAACCTTTAACTCAAACCAAGCTCTCAAACACTGACCAATTTTCTTGATTATTCATCTAGGGAAGTGTGTATTAGTAAATAACTAACATTCCACGAGGACAAATCTCTTAAGAAAAAAATACCACCTGACAGCATGCATATAAGATCAACCATCTCAAAGACTGATTAATTACTTGCATGGACCACATGAAGCCTTGATTTCAGAGAAATTATGCAGTTAAAAGAGTAAGGGCACATAGTCTGTGTATTTTATTGTTATGTATCCCCCACTTCTTTCCACATGAAAAGATCGTGGATAGAATGATGACTGAGCATCATCATCAAGTCTAGCTGCAACGTATAGCCACCATATATGCTATATAAAGATGCAGCAAAAAAGTGATGATACATTCACATTTGCCTCTTGGAAAAGACAGTGATACATTCATTAAATATATCTAGCAAACAAATTGACGATTCCACAGGAACCATCTTAATCCAATGAGTTTGACGTGCTTACAAGATCAAGTCTTCTAAACCACTGCAAATAAAAATGTTTCCTACAGATGGTGTCAAGGTAATAAAGAAACTTCTCAGACTTGCACAATAAATGATTAAAAGGGGCAAAGACAAATCAATTCACCTATGGCCAATCATGAACCGGACAATAATACCCTTCTCGCGCTCCAATTGGACAAGCTTCTCCCCTAATCAATAAACAAAACAATTTGAAAAATGACTAAAACCATCAATCTAAAACACCTGGTTTTTCAGAAACAAACAAGAAATGCACAGAAGACAACTAAAACCTTGAGGCATCCAAGTCTCTCTGACAGAATCACGTCTCTTTCTACTACTAAAAGCAGTGTTAATCCCAATAACCATGAACACTTTCTGCCTTGGTACGGGAGCAGAGCTTTTCAAACTCATCTCTTGAGAACTCTTAGATGCTAATTGCGTTTGAAGCACTGCAATTGACTTATCTAATGATCTGGTAGGCCTCCAAAAAGTCCACAAAAGTGAAACCAATGTTAACAAAGATGGAGAAAATGAAAATAGAAAAGATAAATTAGGGTCAGTGCAAGAAACACTCACTGAATTACTTCATGGGTTTTCAAAACTTCGTCCATTACATCTTTATTCTGCGAGAGCTTCTAAAAAGAAAAACGATGACTTTAGAACCAAAAAGAAAGGGAAGAGTCAAATCAAAAGGATGGGCAAACTAATTTTGATGGTTTGCGATAAAAGAGAATAATAAAATAAAACCTTGTTAGTTGTGGAATCGTCATCGATGACTTGCAATTCTTGTTCATGTCGACGCTGGGATAGGAGCTGTTGACCGTTGGGTTCAGCTGAGGAATCCCATAATCTGCACACACGCACGCACGATGCAATTCGTGAACAAGATTTGACGGTAAGTAAAAACTAAAACAAAAATAAAAGGTCGAAAATGGAAGGGAAGAAAAAGATGCGTGAAGAGAGGGGGTGGACCTGTTAGAGAAGAGAATTCCAAGAGCGAAGCAAAATACACAGAGAAATGGAATCCATTTCGCAGGGGCAGAGGCTTTGGTAGTGACTCGGCCCTTCATTGCCGTGAGATAATTGAATAATTCGCAGAAGAGAAGATAAATTTCTAATGTCTTCCTTTTGTTCTTCTATTCTATTGTGTATACTATCGTATATAAAGAAGTACGCGGAGAACTATGAGTGTGTTTGATTTTTCTTTTTCCTTTTTCTTATTACATGGTTCGATGAAATTACGCGCCTTGACTGTCAAACGTTAGGCCTCAAGTATGCGACCTTTTGTCGTGCATGTCAGGGCGTGGATCTCACGTCGACGACACCTCTTCCTCGCCCAGTCAGTCACGCCACGATTTATGGTGGTTGCTGTATATGCATGCACCAACCCTAGTGCCCATGGGTTGCAAATGTTAAACGGGTTGGCCCGACACGCGGCAGTATAATGAAAGTGCCCCTTGAACACTATTTTTTATTTTATTTTATTTTGGACGAATTTGAAAATTTTGATTTAATTATAATTTGATATAAAGTGGGAAAATATTATATTTATGTAGCCAAAGTATTTTTTTTTTTGAAGTGAAATCCAGAAAAGTAAATTATTTTTTAATATTTGATAGTGTAATGAAAAATAAGTTGGAAAATACTTTCCAGTATTTGGTTATGTCATGGAAAATAAGCTGGAAAATAAATTATTAATATTTTATTTTTTCAAGTTTATTAAAATAATAATAAACAAATCTTACAAATTAAAAAGTTGAATGAGAATGAAATTTAAAAAAAATATAATTTCATAAATTATCTCAAATAAAATAAATAATAATCAAAATAATAGAGATCAAATCTAAAAAATAAAATAATTAAAAGATGAAGAAATTAAAATAATAATAATTACTATTTCATAAATTATTTCAAATAAAATAAGTAACAATCAAAATAATAAGGACCAAATTTTATAAATAAAAAATTTCAATTAAAAAATGATATGGAAAAAGAAAATAACAATTATAAAAATGAGGACCACAGTTAGTATAAAAATTAAATTCTAAATGATGAAATTGAAAAATAAATATTCAAAATAATATATATATATATATAGCAAACAAAAGTTCGATGATCAAATTTGATATAATCAGCAAATAATATAATATTTTTAAATTTTTCACAACTTTCAAAAAGTATTTTCCGTCCAAAATAATAGGAAAACACTTTCATGAAAACCAAGTCAAATTTTTCTTTGACTGGAAAGTGTTTTTCGTTGGCCAATTTTTTTAATGGCAAACAAACACAAGAAAGTTTAGAAAATAGTTTTCTAGAAACCACTTTTCAGGAAACAAATACACCGTTAATTTTTCTTATATACATACTTTGATGTTAAAACTAATTTTCATCTCAGTTTTTATGTGTGTGTATTTTAATTATCCACTTTATTCATTTTCACAGATAAAATATAAAATCCATGCAAATATTTCTTTCATCAATTATTTTCTGATTATAAAAAACGAGTTATATGTTTTTATTATTTTTTTATGGTACAGAAATTCTCAAAGAAAATTCTTCACTTAGACAGGTCCAAACCACGCGGTCCACGTCCAAACAAGGGCACATCCTTTTTTTTCTTTCGTTTTTTTGACCTGAAAACATTTATATGGATCTCCGCCTGGTAGGCTGGGACTACAAGAATTTTCAATAACTAACACGCGCCTCAATATATTTTGGAGTCCTAAGAAGTCACACCACGTCACCACCAATGCACACAAACATTTTTTATATTTTTATTAACAAACGTGTTTAAAAGACTAGAAGGGAAGTACTCGAGAGAGAGAAAAAAAAAAAAAAAACCTTCTCCACACTGTTTGGGTTGGGCATAAACGGTATTAGGTGACACCAAACTTCATTGATTTTTATCTCCAATTCTTTTGATGTAGTTTTTTTTTTTTTTCTGAAGATATTTTGCTATAGCCTAACAAAAAGTCAATCCAAATTTTGATGATTTGTTGTTTTATTTTATCTTTTTTTTCAAATTTCTTGCTTGGCTTATTTTTCTTTTAATATATGAACATATGGATGGACATAAAAGTCCATAAGGACCGTAAATTTCAATCATGAGAAATAAGGAATCTTAGAAACAATGAAAAACTTCCCTTTTAAAATAAAAGGCAATGGAATTTAAGTTTGAAGGTATCCTTGACCTTTTTTCTCAATAAACCCTAGAAAATGACTAGCATCCTTGTGTTCCTTTTACTTTATTTAAAGGCTTTTAACTTAATTGATAGGCCAAATTTTGAAAATAAAAATACTATTTAATAACTATTTATGAATTATAGAAATTTAGAATATTTATTAAAAAAAAAAACTACTTACCCTCGCCTTCTTTATATAGTACTAATTAAGTTTCATGTACTTCATTACGTATATGGACTCAAGGTATCACTAACATCTCAATATACATTTTTATAAAAAAAATATTCATAATCTTATAATTTATAAAGCAAACTCGATCAAAACTTAATATGGTAATTATGGGGTATGGCTTCTAGATGTTAGTAATGTTCCAATAAGTATTTTTTTTATAAACAAATATAATCTCATAATATACAAATTAAACTCAATCAAAACCCGATATGATTAAAAGAATAAATGGAAGATGATGTTGCCTAGGTTTTTTTCTTGAATAAAAAGTATAACTGACACATTATTTTCTTGAACATAAAAAAAATTACCATGCCATTTGAAACTTGTTAACAGTGACACCATCACAGCAAGCCAACCTTGAAAGCTCACGACACAATTAATTACATGGCCTTATTTGAAATTAACCATGTGTGACTTTTCATGATGTGACCAAATCGATTCAACAGGGTCAAAGGTAACCTAGATAATGGATAAAAATGTGAATTGATTTTTTTAAAAAATATGATATTTTTTCTTTTTTTGATATTTAAGCAAATACATGTTGTATCACCTTCATTCAACCCAGATTAAACATCAAACTTGTGACCAGTTTCATGGGCACGATCACAACATACTAACTCAGTCAAAGAGCTATCTATTTCTTTCTCTTTCCTCTATCCCCCCTGAACAGGCCTCTACTAGATCTGAGTCGAATGTAATGCAAATCTAAATTGAAGGGTCGTTAGATAATCAGATGCCGGGTTGAAAGAAAAATACTTGGATTTAGGTGAGATTAAATCCACGACTTAATTGAAGGTTGAGTATAAATGAATGTGCCAAATTAAATGAAGTAGGTAGTAAGAATATGGAGTGTAGAGGGCACATGCAAGGGCGTGGTAAGACCTACCTGATGTAAGCGACGTGTGCGGTGTCTTCTAGGCTCTAAAAATAGTTCTTTAGAAGCATCTTGATGGGTTCTTCTAGTAAGGGTGGCGCATGTCGACCATTTCTCCTCTAGCGCATCGCCAACAACATTCCTTTTTTTTCTTCATTTTTATCTCTCTCCTCCCCCTTCAACTTCACATTTTCATTTTTGTTTATTCCTTTAAGGCATGATTTTTTCCTTATTTTTCAATTACAAGCCCTTATTTTTTAATCCTTGGAAAATTAGAAAACCCCGAGGAAAATAGAGGAATGTTTTTTACCCCCGAAAAACTGACATCGAGCTTGTCAAAACAAATCGTCACATAAAATTATGAATACAATAAATGAAGAATGATCAAATCATACAAAAAAAGTTTCAAATAATTGGTTTATTGCTCAGTTGATACTCATTTTGGTAAAATAAACTCAATTTCATTGATTTAAAAGAAATAAAGCTTTAGGGACTAAATTCAAAGCTTTGAAAAATATCCAATCCTTTTTTTTTTTGTTAATACCATGAACTAATTTGTACAATCAAGGGAAGAGATTATGTTTTTTTTTTGTTACTCAATATTTTCTCTTTTAATTTGATCCATTCATATTGACTTTATCTAGAATTTGACTTGGTATTTTGTTTCGGTTGCCTAGATATATGTTTCTTGCAATATTGAGGGAGAATTCTAATTTTCTCAGTTAATGCTCAGTTTAGAATAAAAAAATTATGTTAATGTAAAATAATTAAGTATTAAAGTGACTAGAATTGAAAGTAAAATAAATATAGCAGACCAGGATGAACGGGAACGTCAACTTGGCTTAAACAAAGAGCATATGCACCAGCACGTGGGGGAAGTCCATCACATTCAAACAGTGTATATGACTTCCTCTAATGAAAAAAAAATAGTCATATGTGGTTACGTTTAAAGTGGTAGATTGAGTTTTATTGGGTGGGGCAGCATGTGTAGGTTAAGAAACAATGATGAGGCACCAACAATCTTTTTTCCCTTCTCCACTGTATTTTCTCTCTTCTTTTATTGGGATTCACATTGGTTCGACTAAAATTAAAAGGTGTCTTGTCATTTTGTTTATATATCAAATTTAATTCCCATTAATCTAATTTATATTTTTTTTCTTTAAGTCCTTTTTAAAATTGATTTTTTTAAAATTTTATCATTTAATATTAGGTTGGTTGAGAATTGAGCTTCATGGTATTTTTTTGCGTGGTGTTCCTAGCCTCATGAATCAAATAATGAGTTTAAGAGTTTAACTCAAGCTGACATCTGTCTTTTTTATATTTTTTTTACATTGATTTTTTTTAATTTCATCATTCAACATTAAATTTATTAAAAGTTGGGCTTCATTATTATTTTTTGTACAGTTATCTTGGTCTCATGACAAAGATTACGAATTTGACAATTAGGCATGAGTTCACTTGAGTATTTTTATAGGTCTTTTTTTAAGATTGATTTTTTTTCTAGTTTTGTCTTTTATTATTTGACTGATTTGAAATTAAGCTTTATAATTTTGTTAATTTTACCTTCTATTAGCTTATCTTGTTCGCATGATCTAGCTTACAGGGTGTGGTGAACTTGCTCGGGTTTGTTGGTGTTTTTTTAGGTCCTTTTTGTTAATTATTTTTTTTTTATTTTACATTTGGATTATTAAGAATCAAATAACTTTTTTTTTTGCTTTATATAATGATGTCCCGACCTCACAACTTGAGGCACAAATTTAATATACTAACTCGGGTTGTCTTGGAACACTTATTTTATCTATTTTTATTTTTTTTAATTTTATCTTTCAACGTTAGGTTGTTGTCTATTAATTAAGCTTCATGAGGTTTTTTTTTCTTTTTTGCAAATATTCTTTTTATATAGATCGTCATGATCACTTTTTTATAAGAAGTTAATCTATTTATTATTGTTATATTTTTATTATATAATTAAATAAAAACAGAATTTATGTTGAATCTACTATGAAAATCATGATAATTTTTTTAATATATTAACACCATTTAAATATTTTTTTATATTAAAAAAATTTGATTTGACCTGAGGTATATCCTATCAATTCCATGATATGCCCTCTCATCCCCGTAAGGAAGTAGATCATTTGTCTTTCATTTTTCAAAGTACTCTTAACCAATATAACTTTGTTGGTGATTACCTTTTTTAACTCTGAATTTTGCTGGAGGTCGGTTTGAATTGGGAATTTTATGTTTTTTCATTGCATAATTGCGTTTGATTTCATGAAATTTATGTTTTGATATCATGATTAATTCAAAGCGACTTGGTGCATGATTCATGTTTTTATTTTAATTTTTTTTTTTTTCCAGTAGTGTCGATATTTTTTCCATCACAGATTGATGGGATATTCCGCCGATACAAGCAACTTGAAAGGGTTTCTTTTCTTTTTTCTTTTTTAAAAAAAGAATTGCTTGAAAAGGATTTTAGAATCCTGAATGCAGGAGTTTGTCTCCTTTATCAGAGATGATTCAATTAACACGGTGACCCCATGAACACTGTCTCAGTACTTGAAAGGCCTAGTTTGTCTCAATTGAGTGCATGTGTGGGGCCCTTGGGTTTTTCATGGCTGGTTCAAAGAAACATTCCATTTTATAGTTCAAAAGCTACTTAACTGAGCGATTCTGCGAGTTAAATTAATATTTTTTAATATAAAAAATATTTCAGGCCATAAAAAAGTCTTTATAATGTCATTAAATCTGAAGGAAACGTAAAATACTCATAAAATCAATCACCTATTAAATATCAAAATTTCTTTTTCAAACCGAGATGATATTTTAAAAAATAAATTATTAAGTTTAATTATCAATTAACTCAACTTAACTAATTAAGATTCCGATTTAAATAATAAACTTAATTAAATTTAATAATTTTATTTTTTTCTAGAAATTATTTTTTATTTGATAATACGACAACAAAAATTAACATTTGTAAAATTAATTATAAATTAAATATTTAGGAATTTGTTTGAAATGATGTTAAATTTATAAAAATCAAACCGAAATAAATTATAGTCTAATTAAAAATAACTAATAAGATGAAATCGGAAAATAATGTCAATAATAACCCAATATTTATAAATAATATCTAAAAAAAATAACATAATATTAAAAATAAAATTAAAAAAAATGATCAACAAAAAAAAAATCAAGTCATTCATGCGGAGGTTGCCAGCGCATCCAGATCTTTAAAAACAAAAAGTTAAGCCCATAGACCTTCCAACTCATGCTTGGGGCTTATTTAAAAAAAAAATGGTGAATGATG
>Ga0325405_1006516_pt1 | contig 11788 bp, 8 predicted proteins | sample PopdelMetagenome_21_FD_205663 | JGI IMG/M metagenome (GOLD analysis project Ga0325405, IMG submission 205663) | Populus deltoides microbial communities from Bellville, Georgia, United States - Xylem-Control-R2 | ecosystem: Host-associated > Plants > Phyllosphere > Stem > Wood/Secondary xylem...
TTTAAAGAGAAAGGGAAAGCTTTCAACTTAACCTGTTCTTCGTCAACTCCATTCGGTTTCATGCCAATGCAAACCATATGGAACTCCTTGAGATGAGTATGAGGATCTTCTCCTGCAAGACCATTAATGTTGGTAGCAAATGTATAAAACCAGATTTGAGCTCAAAGTTTACATTATTGTCGATGTTTATGCACAGTGGCTGATTTTCCACGTTAGGAGCAGCAATCTCCTTGAGTGTTTGTTGTCGTGCAACAGCCATGGTGTTGAGGCGAGCTTCCTTTCGTAACTTGCGTAAAGTGTTTTCTATTTCAAGATCCAACTGCACTTGAATTTGATTAGTAGAACGGGTTATAAGCATAAATCGTCAAGAAAACTCAAAAGAAACTAACCACACAAGAGATTGAAAACAATGCAAATTGTATGAAAATTCTACGCTAGAAAACTAAAATTGCCTAAAAACCCTAGAAAACAGTGAAATTTGGCCTCGATAAGTTAGGGCTAGTGGCTAGTCTTGTTCAGAACGTTGTTTCCCTTCAGGAAATAAAAGGCTGATACCTGATTCCACCAAAATATTTGTTTTGAACAGTTCCGCTGCCGTAAGTGAACAGTACCGTCGCAAGCAAAAAATCCGTTTCTCTTTTTTTTTTCAGAAAAATAAATAACAAGCACAACAAATAAAAATAACAGTATAAGCACAAAAATCAACAAAAATTACTTCCCCGGCAATGGCGCCAAAATTTGTTGCGATGTCGCGGTCGCACAAACTAATTACTCTAACTTAAAACACACAAGATAGTATAGAGCAAGCAAGGGGTCGATCCCACGAGGAAGGTTTAGTTCAGATTTTTATGCTATACGTTATGTAATTGGGGGGGTTTGATGTGCAATGATCTAAACTATGGTAGAAATTACAATAGCAAATAAAATCAATTGAAATTGAAATATATCAAGAAAACAAACCTTGGTCGCAAGCACACATCCACCTACAGAAATCACAACCGATCCTTGAAAGAAAACTCCTGTTTATATTCTGAATTTTTATCTTTTCTTAACGTTGGTTAATTAACAGATCCACTGTATAACTAACCCCAACCAACAAACAATCACAGTGTCTGCACTAATGATTTAATCCAATGGCAGCCTTAAGATCTAGATAAATTCATTAATCTTAACAACCAAGTTGTCAGCTTGTGTTGCTTTGATCGAATGTTCTCTCTAATTTTAATAACGTAGTTCCGCTACAATTATCAAGCTTCAAGCTTAGTTGCTTCACAAGTTTATATACCACAACTCCGGTTTTGATATCAAACTTAGCAATAGATTGTTCACAATAATAACTTAGAGTCCGCTTTAGCAATTAAGATAAACAATTATAGGAAATATGCATAGAAAAACAAACATACTCATTCATAATACAAACCGAAAATAAATGGAAGAATAAATCTCACAGTTCTTGAAATATGAAGGTGTTTGCGTCCTTGCAACCAAGAAAATGAGCTTAGCCTTGCATATTTATTGAACAACTACTCCTAAAGATGAAAGAATACATGATTTCTGATTTGTAGGGGGGAGAGTTTGTGTTTCTTCTCTTATGGCTGCCACCCCTCTTTCTTTTATTCTACTGCACTCCCTTTCCCTCTCTCTTGGCTCTCTTCATAGCATAAACTTAGCTGCCTATTTATACACAAATTGTAAGTAAGAAAAATCAAAGTTCAAGTGTGAACATCAAGAGATGTTGGTAGCGTGAAGGCGGCTGGCAGCTGGTTTGTGGTTAGTGATTTAAGGTTGGTGGCTGCCTTCCTTGACCTTCTGGATTGATTTACTTGAGGAGCTAAATTGCTGAAATTAAAACTTGGATGTCGGTTTTGATGCTTCGGGATGTAATTTGGATTCGTTTCTTCACGAAACCTGTTTGCTGGCAGAATTCAGTTGTCATCTTTGAAAACTCATATCTCCCTCATATGACATCGTTTTGGGCTGAAATTTGGAGCGTTTGTAGGCCTTTGAGTCAGACATCCACAAAAATTGAGTTTGCATCAATTGGATATCTACAGCTCCAGATATTGAATTTTGAATGGACAAAGGTCAACACTGGCAGAATGCGAGTTTTGACTTTGAAGGATGTGATTTCCATGGTCTTTGTATTTTTATGTTTCTTGACTTATATTTCCAGAAAGGTATGGATGTTAGCTTTCTAATTCCACTAGAATCACTTCATTTCGACTTCTAGAACTCACGCTCTGCACAAAACATCGACTGAGGGTCAAATCTGCCAATTACCTCTAATTTACTCCTTTTTGCATCTTTCATCTAAAGGTGCCTTCAAAACATAAAACAAAGAATATCAAGGCATTTAATATATAAACATAGGCAAAACACTAGTTACATGTGGGTGAAACTATCGAATAATATGGTTACATCACTTGTTATTGGACCATCTGAATGCCCATACACATTAGAATCAACCCCTTCCATGTTAGAATCATGATGCATATCATCACCCTTGGGTTGAAAGTGATTTGTCCTCAAATCAGAAACATCAACATCTTCCAAGTAAGGTGACAAGTCTTTTACATTAAAAGTAGTTGAAACATTGTACTCACTAGAAAGGTCAACCTTGTAAGCATTATCATTCACCCTTTCGACAACCCAAAATGTTCCATTAACTCTCAGCATCAATTTGGACTTTCACTTGCTTGGAAATCTACCTTTGCTAAGATGAATCCAAACAAGATCTCTCGGCTCAAACCTGACCATTTTTCGCCCTTTATTAGCATGCTTGGTATACTTTGTCGTCTTCTCCTCAATATGAGATCGAACCTATTCATGGAGTTTTTTCATCATTTCTTCCTTTTTAACCCCATCCATAGAAGTCCTCTCATTAATTGGAACAGAACCCAGATCAATAAGAACACAAGCGTTAAAACCATACATAACTTTAAATGGTGAAAATTTTACAGCTCCATGCATACTATGATTATAAGCAAACTCTACAATAGAGAGTGTCCCAACTCTTTAAATTTTTACTTATAATAGCTCGCAACAAAGAAGAAAGAGTTCGGTTCACTACCTCTATTTGTCCATCAGTTTGCAGATGACATGCTATATTGAATAATAGTTTCGTTCCAAGCTTCCTCCAAAGAGTCTTCTAAAAATGGCTTAGGAATTTTGCATCATGATCAGATACAATACTTTAGGGACTCTATGCAAGCGCTTTTGAGGCGTTATGCTGGCACAGCATGACGAGACCTGCTCTTAACCTAGTAGCGATTCCATGGCTACCAGAGGGAAAACAGCCTCTGGAAACTACTGTAAAAATTTGAGCACGATCCAATGGTCGAAACAAAAGTTAGAGCCCTTTTGAGCCGTTACTCTGGTCTAGTATGACCGGACCTCCACTACACCGAGAAGCAATTCCATACCTAATCCAAGGAAAACAACCTCCAGAAACTCCTGTAAAAATTTGGGAGAGATCCAACAGTCGGATAAAAAGTTAAGGCGCTTTTAAGCCGTTATGTTGGTATGGCATGATGAGACCTGCTCTTAACCAATTAGCGATTCCATTTCTACCACAAGGAAAACTACCTCCAGAAACTACTGTAAAAATTTAAGGACAATCCAACGGTCGAATCAAAAATTCGAGCCCTTTTGAGTCGTTACTCTAGTCTGGCGCAATTAGACCTCCGCTTCACCGAGTGGCGATTCCATACCTACTCCAAGAAAAACATCCTCTAAAAACTCCTATAAAAATTTAGGAGTGATACAATGGTCGGATCAAAAGTTAAGGCGCTTTTGAGCCATTATGCTGGTCTAGCACGACGATACCTGTTTTTAACCAATTAGCGATTCCATTGCTTATACAAGGGAAAAAACCTTCGGAAACTACTATAAATATCTGAGCACGATCTAACGGTAGGATAAAAAGTTAGAGCCTTTTTGAGCCGTTACTCTCGTCTGGCGCGACCGGACCTCTGCTTCACCGACTAGCGATTCCATACCAACTCTAAGGAAAACATCCTTCAGAAACTCTTGTAAAAATTCGGGAGTGATCCAACAGTCGGATAAAAAGTTTAAGCACTTTTGAGACGTTATGCTAGTCTGGCACAGTGAGACCTACTCTTAAACAATTAGCAATTTAATTGCTAGCACAAGGAAAACAGCCTCCGAAAACTACTATAAAAATTTAAGCACGATCCAACGGTCGGATCAAAACTTTAACCCCTTTTGAACCGTTACTTTGATATGGCGCGACCGGACCTTTGCTTCACCGAGTAGCGATTCCATACCAACTTTAAGGAAAACATCCTCAGAAACTCTGGTAAAAATTCAGGAGTGATCCAACGATCAGAGCAAAAGTTATGGCGCTTTTGAGCCATTATGCTGGTCTGGCACGACGAGACCTGCTCTTAACCTAGTACCGATTTCATTGCTACCACAAGAAAAATAGCCTCCGCAAACTATTGTAAAAATTAGAGCACGATCCAAAGGTCGGATGAAAAGTTAGAGCCCTTTTGAGAAGTAAATCTCGTCTGGCGCGACCGGACCACCGTTTCACAGAGTAGAGATTCCATAGCTATTAAAAGGAAGATGGCCTCCAGAAACTCCTATACAAATTTGGGAGTGATTCAACGGTCGGATCAAAAGTTAAGTCGCTATTGAGCTGTTATGCTGGTCAGTCATGACGAGACTTGCTCTTAATCAATTAGCAATTCCATTGCTACCATAAGAAAAACTGCCTTCGGAAACTACTGTAAATATTTGAGCATGATCCAACGATTTGATCAAAAGTTAGAGCCCTTTTGAGCAGTTACTCTCGTCTGGCACGACCGAACCTCTGCTTCTCCAAGTAGCGATTCCATACCTACTCCAACAAAAACATCCTTCAGAAACTCCTATAAAAATTCAGGAGTTATCTAATGGATCAAAAGTTAAAGCGCTTTTGAGTCGTTAAGCTGGTCTGGCATGACGAGACCTACTCTTAACCTAGTTGCAATTCCATTGCTACCTCAAGAAAAACAGCCTCCGCAAACTACTGTAAACATTTGAGCAAGATGAAGCAATTTGATCAAAAGTTAGAGCTCTTTCGAGCCTTTACTCTAGTCTGGCGAGAATGGACTCCTCTTCACCGAGTAGCGATTCCATAGCTACTACAAGGAAGATGGCCTCTAGAAACACTTGTACAAATTTGGCAGTGATCCAACGGTAGGATCAAAAGTTATGGCGCTTTTCAGCTGTTATGCTGGTCTGGCATGACGAGACCTGCTCTTAACCAATTAGTGATTCCTTTGCTACCATAAGGAAAACAGCCTCCGCAAACTACTGTAAAAATTTGAGCACAATCCAAAGGTCGGATGAAAAGCTAAAGCCCTTTTTAGAAGTAAATCTTGTTTGGCGCGACCGGACCACCGCTTCACAGAGTAGAGATTCCATAGCTACTAGAAGGAAGATGGCCTCCAGAAACACTTGTACAAATTTGAGAGTGATCCAACGGTCGGATCAAAAGTTAAGGCGTTATTGAGTTGTTATGCTGGTATGGCATGACGAGACTTGTTTTTTTACCAATTAGGGATTCTATTGCTACCACAAGGAAAACTGCCTTTGGAAACTACTGAAAACATTTGAGCACGATCCAATGGTCGGATCAAAAGTTGGAGCCCTTTTGAGAAGTTAATCTTGTCTGGCACAACCGGACCTTTGGTTCGCATAGTAGATATTCCATAGCTATTACAAGGAAAATGGCCTCCAGAAACTCCTGTAAAAATTCAGGAGTGATCCAACAATCGGGTCAAAAGTTAAGGCGTTTTTGAGTTGTTATGCTGGTGTGGCACGACGAGACTTACTCTTAACCAATTAGCGAATCCATTGTTACCGCATGGAAAACAGCCTCCAGAAACTAGTGTAAACATTTGAGCACGATCTAATAGTCGAATCAAAAGTTAGAGCCTTTTTGAGAAGTTAATCTCGTCTGGCGTGACCGGACCTTCGGTTCATAGAGTAGTTATTCCATAGCTTTTACAAGGAAAATGGCCTCCAGAAACTCCTGTAAAAATTTAGGAGCAATGCAACGGTTGGATCAAAAGTTAAGGCACTTTTGAGCCGTTAGCCTAGTGTGGCACGACGAGACCTACTCTTAACCAATTAGTGAATCCATTACTACCACAAGGAAAACAGCCTCTGGAAACTAGTGTAAAAATTTGAGCACAATCCAAAGGTCGGATCAAAAGTTAAAGCCCTTTTCACCGAGTGACGATTCCATACCTACTCTAAGGAAAACATCCTCCAGAAACTCCTCTAAAAATTTGGGAGTGATCCAACTGTCGCATCAAAAGTTAAGTCACTTTTGATCTGTTATGTTGGTCTGGCACGACGAGACCTGCTCTTAACCAATTAACGATTCCATGGCTACCATATGGAAAATAGCCTTCGGAAACTATTTTAAAACTTTAAACACGATCCAATGGTCGTATCAAAAGTTAGAGCCCTTTTGAGCCATAACTCTAGTCTGGCGCGATCGTACATTTGGTTCACCGAGTAGCGATTCCATACCTAATGAAAGAAAAATATCCTCAAGAAACTCCTGTACAAATTAGTGAGTGGTGCAACGGTCTGATCAAAAGTTAACGTATTTTTGAGCTGTTATAATTGTATGGCACGACGAGACCTGTTATTCACCAAGTAGTGATTCCATGGCTACTCTAAGAAAAACTACCTCCGAAAAGTACTGTAAAAATATGAGTACGATCCAAAGGTCGGATCAAAAGTTAGAGCTATTTTGAGCCGTTGCTCTGTTTTGTCGCGACCGAACCTCCGTTTCACCGAGTAGCGATTCCATACTTCCTCCAAGGAAAACATCCTCCTTAAACTCCTGTAAACATTCAGGAATGATCCAGTGGTCGAATCAAAAGTTAAGGCGCTTTTGAGCCGCTATATTGGTGTTGCATGACGAGACCTGCTATTCACCAAGTAGCAATTCCATTGCTACCACAAGGAAAACAGCCTCCGAAAACTACTGTAAAAATATGAGTACGATCCAACGATCGGATCAGAAGTTAGAGCCCTTTCGCTCTGTTACTCTGTTCTGTGGCGACCAGACCTCCGCTTCACCAAGTAGCGTTTCCATACCTACTCCAAGGAAAACATCCTCCATAAACTCCTGTAAAAATTCAGGAGTGATCCAATGATCAGATCAAAGTTAATGTGCTTTTGAGCCATTATGCTGGTCTGGCACGACGAGACCTCCTTTTAACCTAGTAGCAATTCCATTGCTACTACAAAGGAAACAGTCTTCGTAAATTACTGTAAAAATTTGAGCACGATCCAACAGGCGGATCAAAAGTTAGAGCCCTTCAGAGCCGTTACCCTAGTCTGGTGTGACCTGACCTTCTTTTGACCGACTAGCGATTCCATACCTACTCCAAGGAAAACATCCTCAAGAAACTCCAGTAAAAATTCGGGAGTGATCAAACGATCGGATCAAAAGTTAGGGCACTTTTGAGCTATTATGCTTGTCTGGCACGATGAGACCTACTCTTAACCTAGTAGCGATTCCATAGCTACCACAAGGAAAACAACCTCTGAAAACTACTATAAAAATTTAAGCACAATCCAACGGTCAGATCAAAAGTTAGAGCCCTTTGAGTCATTATGCTAGTCGGGCACGACGAGACTTGCTCTTAACCTAGTAGCGATTCCATGGCTACCACAAGGAAAACAACCTTCGCAAACTACTGTAAACATTTTAGCACGGTCCAACAGTCGGATAAAAATTTAGAGCCCTTTTGAGCCGTTACTCTCGTCTGGGGCGCCCTGACCTCCTCTTCACCGAGTAGCGATTCCATACCTACTCCAAGGAAAACATCCTCCAGAAATTCCTGTAAAAATTCAGGAGCAATCCAACTGTCGGATCAAAAGTTAAGGCTCTTTTGATCTGTTATACTGGTCTGGCATGATGAGACCTGCTCTTAACCATTTAGCGATTCCATGGCTACCACAAGGAAAACAGCCTCTAGAAACTATTGTAAAACTTTGAGCACGATCCAACGGTCGTATCAAAACTTAGAGCCATTTTGAGTCGTTACTCTGGTTTGGCGCAACCGTATATTTGGTTCACCGAGAAGCAATTCCATACCTACTGCAAGAAAAATATCCTCAAGAAACTTCTAGATAAATTGGGGAGTGATGCAACGGTCCGATCAAAAGTTATCACGCTTTTGAGATGTTATAATTGTGTGGCACGATGAGACCTGCTATTCACAAAGTAGCGATTCCATGGCTACTCTAAGAAAAACTACCTCCGAAAAGTACTGTAAAAATATAAGTATGATCCCAGGGTCGGATCAAAAGTGAGAGCCATTTTAAGTCGTTACTCTGTTTTGTCGCAACCGGACCTCCGCTTCACCGAGTAGCGATTCCATACCTCCTCCAAGGAAAACATCCTCCATAAACTACTGTAAACATTCAGGAGTGATCCAACAGTTGGATCAAAAGTTAAGGTGCTTTTGAGTCGTTGTAACGGTCTGACATGACGAGAGCTCTTTTTAACCTAGTAGCGATTCTTTTGCTACCACAAGGAAAACAGTCTCAGGAAACTAATGTAAAAATATGAGTACGATCCAATGATCGGATCAAAAGTTAGAGCCTTTTTGAGCCGTTAATCTGGTCTTACGCGACTGGATATTCAATTCACCGAGTAGTGATTCCATACCTACTCCAAGAAAAATATCCTCAAAAAACTCCTGTACTAATACTCCTGTACTAATTAGGGAGAGATGCAACGGTCCGATCAAAAGTTAACGCGCTTTTGAGCTGCTATATTGGTGTGGCATGACGAGACCTGCTATTCATCAAGTAGCAATTCCATGGCTACTCCAAGAAAAAATACCTCTGAAAGTACTGTAAAAATATAAGTACGATCCAATGGTCGGATCAGAAGTTAGAGCCCTTTTGAGTCGTTACTCTGTTCTATCGCGACCAGACCTCTGCTTCACCGAGTAGCAATTCCATACCTACTCCAAGGAAAACATCCATCAGAACCTCCTGTAAAAATTCGGGAGTGATCCAACGGTCAGATCAAAAGTTAAGGCGTTTTTGAGCCGTGATGCTGGTCTGGCATGACGAGACCTCCTCTTAACCTAGTAGCGATTCCATTGCTACCACAAGGAAAATAGCCTCCAGAAACTATTGTAAAACTTTGAGCACGATCTAACGGTCGTATCAAAATTTAGAGCTCTTTTGAGCCGTTAATCTGGTCTGCCATGGCCGGACATTCGATTCATCGAGTGGCGATTCCATACCTACTCCAAGAAAAATATCCTCAAGAAACTCCTGTACAAATTGGGGAGTGATACAACGGTCTGATCAAAAGTTAATGCGCTTTTGAGCTGTTATGGTGGTGTGGTATGACGATACCTATTATTCACCAAGTAGCGATTCCATGGCTACTCCAAGAAAAACTGCCTCCGAAAAGTACTGTAAAAATATGAGTACGATCCAATGGTCAGATCAGAAGTTAGAACCCTTTTGAGTCGTTACTCTAGTTTAGAGCGACTTGACCTCCGCTTCACCGAGTAGAGATTCCATGCCTACTCCAAGGAAAACATGATCCACAAACTCCTGTAAAAATTCAGGAGTGATCCAAGGTCGGATAAAAAGTTAAGGCATTTTTGAGTCATTATGCTGGTCTGGCATGATGAGACCTCCTCTTAACCTAGTAGCAATTCCATTGCTACCACAAGGAAAACAACCTTCGCAAACTACTGTAAAAATTTGAGCACGATCCAACAGTTGGATCAAAAGTAAGAGCCCTTTTGAACTGTTACTCTAGTCTAGCGCGAGCTGACTTCCTCTTCACCGAGTAGAGATTCCATACCTACTCCTCGGAAAACATCTTCCTTAAACTCCTGTAAAATATCAGGAGTGATCCAAGGTCGGATCAAAAGTTAAGGCGCTTTTGAGTCATTATGCTGGTCTGGCACGACGAGACCTCCTCTTAACCTAGTAGCAATTCCATTGCTACCACAAGGAAAACAACCTCCACAAACTACTGTAAAAATTTAAGCACGATCCAACAGTCGGATCAAAAGTTAAAGCCTTTTTGAACTGTTACTCTGGTCTGGCGCGACCTGACCTCCTTTTCACCAAGTAGAGATTCCATACCTACTCCAAGGAAAACATCTTCCTTAAACTCCTGTAAATTATCAGGAGTGATCCAAGATCGGATCAAAAGTTAAGGCGCTTTTGAGTCATTATGCTAGTCTGGCACGACGAGACCTTCTCTTAACCTAGTAGCAATTCCATTGCTACCACAAGGAAAACAACCTCCGCAAATTACTGTAAAAATTTGAGCACGATTAAACAATCAGATCAAAAGTTAGAGCCTTTTTGAGCCGTTACTCTAGTCTAGCGCGACCTGACCTCCTCTTCATCTAGTAGAGATTCCATACCTACTTCAAGGAAAACATCTTCCTTAAACTCTAGTAAAATTTTAGGAGTGATCCAAGGTCGGATCAAAAGTTAAGGCGCTTTTGAGTCATTATGCTGGTCTGGCACGACGAGACCTCCTCTTAACCTAGTAGCAATTCCATTGCTACCACAAGGAAAACAACCTCCGCAAACTACTGTAAAAATTTGAGCACGATGCAACAATCAGATCAAAAGTTAGAGCCCTTTTGAGCCATTACTCTGGTCTAGCACGACCTGACCTCCTCTTCATCGAGTAGAGATTCCATACCTACTCTAAAGAAAACATCTTCCATAAACTCCTGTAAAATTTCAGGAGTGATCCAAGGTCGAATCCAAAGTTAAGGCGCTTTTAAGTCGTTATGCTGGTCTGGCACAACGAGACCTTCTTTTAACCTAGTAGCAATTCCATTGCTACCACAAGGAAAAAACCTCTGCAAACTACTGTAAAAATTTGAGCATGATCCAACAGTCGGATCAAAAGTTAGAGCCCTTTTGAGCCGTTACTCTAGCCTAGCGCGACCTGACCTGCTCTTCAACGAGTAGATATTCCATACCTACTCTAAGGAAAACATCTTCCATAAACTCTAGCAAATTTTAGGAGTGATGTAAGGTCGGATCAAAAGTTAAGGCGTTTTTAAGTCGTTATGCTGGTCTGACACAACGAGACCTCCTTTTAACCTAGTAGCAATTCCATTGCTACCACAAGGAAAACAATCTATGCAAACTACTGTAAAACTTTGAGCACGATCCAACTATTGGATCAAAAGTTAGAGCCTTTTTAAACTGTTACTCTGGTTTGACACGACCTGACCTTCTCTTCACCGAGTAGCGATTCCATACCCACTGAAAGAAAAACATCCTCACGAAACTCCTGTAAAAATTCAGGAGTGATCAAACGTCGGATGAAAAGTTAATGCAGTATTGAGCTTTAATGCTGGTCTGGCACGACGAGACCTCTTCTTAACCTAGTAGCTATTCCATAGCTACCACAAGGAAAAAAGCCTTCAGAAACAACTAAAACATTTAAGCATGATCAAATAATCGGATCAAAAGTTAGAGCACTTTAGAGCCGTTATGCTGGTCGAGCACGACAAGACTTGGTTTTAACCTAGTAGCGATTCCATGGCTATCACAAGGAAAACCGCCTCCACAAACTCCTGTAAAAATTCAAGCACGGTCCAACAGTCGGATCAAAAGTTAGAGCCCTTACTCTAGTCTGGCGCGACCTGACCTCCTCTTCACCGAGTAGCGATTCCATACCTATCCCAAAGAAAAACATCATCAAGAAATTCTTGTAAAAATTCAGGAGTGATCCAACGGTCGAATC
>Ga0325405_1006517_pt1 | contig 11788 bp, 4 predicted proteins | sample PopdelMetagenome_21_FD_205663 | JGI IMG/M metagenome (GOLD analysis project Ga0325405, IMG submission 205663) | Populus deltoides microbial communities from Bellville, Georgia, United States - Xylem-Control-R2 | ecosystem: Host-associated > Plants > Phyllosphere > Stem > Wood/Secondary xylem...
TTCACCAGGACCAGTTAACAAACAGGCTTTCCTTATCAGCGAGCGCATCCACCACGCAGAATGGTTAGTTCTCTTTGCTAAATTTTATCGAGCACCTTAACTACGTTTCTCTATTAACTAAAAAATGAATTGTTTCTCTTTTTTTCTTTGCAGTCAGTTACACTTCACACAAATCTTGGTGATATCAAATGCGAGATCGCCTGCGATGAAGTTCCCAAGGCCTCCGAGGTCAGTCGGTAACGGTGTTTTGAAAAAACTAAGTTCTTTAATTATTGCCGTAAGTAGAAGTTGTATCGGTAGAAATAGAAGTGGGTTTTAAGTTAATGAGCTAATCCTATATTTCTTATGCTTTGTTTTGGATTTTTTACAGAATTTTTTGGCGCTGTGTGCTAGTGGGTATTATGATGGGACCATATTTCATCGAAATATTAAAGGTTTTATGATTCAAGGTGGAGATCCTACAGGGACAGGAAAAGGAGGAACTAGTATTTGGGGCAAGAAGTTCAATGATGAGATTAGAGAGTCTCTCAAGGTTTTTTAATTTAATTTGTCTGAAGCTTCTTAGATCTTTGTATGCATTATGTATTCTGAATTTATTTTTGGTAACTTTCAGTGTCACCCTTTAAGAATTCTTAATAGAGTCGATGCTTGTGTATGATGCAATCCTCTTTTGTAAGATTTGAGGATGTGGATTCACTTGTGTTCTTGTTTGAGACGATGTTGTTCTTTTTTGTAAACTTTGCAAAGCGAGTGCCTCTAGAAAGGACATATACTTCAAGGGTTCTAAAACGAAATGAGAGTGTGGTAGACATAATGGCCTAGATTATCGTGCCAGTCATTCTTTTTTCTTTTGTTGGCTGCATGGTCACAAGATAGCTAATAATGTATGTGTGTAGGTGGTTGAAATGTAGTAATTTATCATCACCCTCCGATCTAATCAATGTCAACAGCCTGCCTGAGGTGTGAGGAATTTAAGACTCATAGCTGTATTGACAGGCATTTATTTACTTTTCATTGTATGCTGCATTTGTCGCAACAAGTTATACTCAATATAGAACTAACTGTTTTCTAGTGCCAGTTTTGAGATGCTAGAAATGCTAATGCCTGATGCACTGTTTCTCATCTTTTCAGCATAATGCAAGGGGTACACTCTCAATGGCCAATAGTGGACCGAATACTAATGGAAGCCAGTTTTTCATAACGTATGCGAAGCAACCCCATCTAAATGGGTTGTACACTGTGTTTGGCAAAGTAATTCATGGGTTTGAAGTCCTCGATATCATGGAAAAGGTATGTTGTGCTAACCATGGTCAATAGATCTACAGTCTTTCCCTGTATGGAAGAAAAAGAAATGGTTTGCCTTGGGGCAGTGGATTTCTGTTTGAAAGATTGATAAACCTTGTTGTTTGATACTTCTGTTCGGGCCTGTAATTTTTACTTGTCATGTTATATGTTTTGCCTTTGCATCTTCTCACCAGATACAGCAATGTTTACTGCTATTTGGTTTTGTGCAGACTCAAACAGGGCAAGGGGATAGACCTCTTGCAGAGATAAGGATCAATCGCGTGACAATACATGCCAATCCACTTGCTGGTTAGTTACCATCTCGGAATATCTGTCTGGATATTGTTGCAGCGACATACTGGTGTGTTTGTAACATTGATTTAGGATTGAATCTCATGGATAAATGTATAAGGATCAATCATGACAATACATGCCAACCCACTTGCTGGTTAGTTTCCATCTCGGAATATCTGTCTGGGTATTGTTGCAGCGAGATACTGGTGTGTTTGTAACATTGATTTAGGATTGAATCTCGTGGATAAATGTATCTGCCTTTAAACAGTAACAACTGAACTTAATTACAGCTAACAAGAAAATACCAAGTATTACCTGTAGAATAATGTAAAGCAACATTTTTTATTTACAATTGCATGATATTTTAGAGTACTTTTCAAGTATTTAAATAAGTTTTTCTCTCTGTTCCAGACTAAAAATTATTTTATGATTAACTAAAAAAAATAAAATTCATGTACTCTTTTGAAAAGAAAAGAGTGGAGTTGGAGAATTAATTGTGTAAAGCTGAGTATAAAAGGGCTGTAAAATTACTCAATGCATTTGGTTATAAGATCTTCCAGCATGATTATGAAAGTGTTATAATCTAGTAGCCAATAGATATTAGCTTGTGCATGTAAATACAATATAATTATTTAATGAAATTGCTAGGCATTCTTTTATTTATAAGTTTGTTTTACTTAATTATATGCTTGCTTATTTGGTAAAAGTCCATATAGTGGTGGTATGTGTATGATATGTGGTGTGAGGCATGTTTTCCGTTGTGAATAACACTATTAAATGTCTTCAGTCGTAGCTGTCACTAGTCACTCATTAAGTGAATGACTTTGAGAAGTATACGCACACAATGAGAATTAATTTTAGAAGGGTTCTCAAATCATATTTCATATGGAATTTATCTACTAGGTAATGAGAGCAAAATAAGGATTGACTATAGTGGGCATGCACATTCAAGTCACTTTGGGTGACATGATGGGATGCTAGCTCGTGCACTTGACTTTGTAAGACAAGATGTATGGATAAAAGTATTTATATCATGTTTGATGTGTGCAATCCTATTGGCACTAGGATTGTAGTTGAGCTTTACTGCAAACGTGATTAGGAGTCTAAAGGGTCACTTGTATGAAAGGAATTGAATGTAATATGAAGCTAGAGAACTTCATCTAAGAGTCCTAATGAGACCAGGACTCTCTACTAGCTCTAATGAGATTAAGTTTAGGAATCCTAGTTTGAAACTAAAATTCTAATTAGATATTGTTTGGAATTGAGATTGAATCTGTTTGTTTTTTTTTTTTTTTGGTTAAAATATGAAGAAAAAATATTACTTCAAATAAAATATTTTTTAGTGTTATTTATATGGGCTTGTGAAGCCTATATGATAGTCTTGGCTCGTCACCATTCATGTTGGCTTAAGATCCCACATGGGCTTAGGCTAGGATATTAGAACAAAAGACAACTCTTTTCAATCTGATTGAAACTGATGGAAAAAAACTTCTTGTTTTTTCCATCTTTTATATCTTCTGATTATTCTTAAAGTACAACCAGACTATTCCAGAATACAACAGAGTTTTGGGGTTGAAAATTGATATTCATTCTTAAATGAATATATCGGATAATTTGATGACTTATAGGTTTACTGTAACTGAAGTATCGAGATGATTACTGTAATCTTAAGAACAAGATACTCCTCGTATTATTACATAGGTTCTGATTTATTTATAACCGTATGGATCATTATTGAGGAGATGAGCCACAATGACTTACAGGAACTCCTTGTCATCCTTACCCACATCATTCATATATTGGAACCCTCAATAACTCAATCTTTTCATGGAAGTCGTTGTCATGAATGTAGAGCAAGTTCAAAGTTCATTCGGCTTAACTTATAAAAAAATGACTTCTGATTTTAAGTCATCATTAGGATAAAAATAAGTTAAAATTACTTCGAGCGAGTTAGAAGTATATTCCATAAAAATAACTCGTATCAACTTCTTTTTTTTTTTCTTCTAATAAAAGATGTAATTATGTAGAATTTATAAGTTAATTAAATCAAGATTTTGACTCGGTCAAATCAATACTTCACTAATTTTTATAGTTGATCATCTTTGTATTAATGTTCTTATAAAACAAATTGGGCTGGTCAGTTCGATCAAAGATCCATCATGTGTAACTTAATAAAAATATATATAAAAAAAGCTCTCTTTAGGTATTAAACTTCAAATCTCATGCATTAAAATAAAAGCCACTACGTACATTGTTTAGCAAGATATTTATCTAGAAACATAATGCCACTTTATTAGTTTGAAAAAATGATGAGGTTGATATTTGAACTCTTGACCTCATGAACCACAGTAAAGGTGTATCCAAAGCAATAGACCTGCAAAAATATTAAAAGAAAATCCTTTCTTGTTATAAAATTTGATGAATTTAGAAAAAAATCATCATCATAGATTGACAGCAAATACAAATGCTCTATTATTACTACGATATAATAAATCAAATAGGACTTTGTTCACAATCATTAATTTCTTTCCTTGTAGGTCCATGAATTTTTTTATTTTATTTTTTTACATTTCAGCCATTGAAATTTTTTTTCCTTGTTATTTCATCCTTGACATGATTTTATGTGTTAGAATCTATTTCTCTTTGCATGCTCATGTGGATATGATTTGTTAAAAAATAATTTGATGCTAAATTAAAGATTGCTATAGTTTTAAAAATATTAAAAGAAAAATGACCAAAATTAACACAAAAAATAAACATAGCTATTTTTTTTTCATTTTTCAATGCTCCAAAAGTATAGTTTTGATGTTAATGAATTTTTCTTCAAGTGGGGATTTTAATGGAAGTAATTTTTTTCTTGAATCATTGGACTCATAAATTTTTCTTATTTGATTTTATTTTTTATTTTTCAATTGATTAGATGGTGTTTTAGGATTGGAAATGAATTTATTAAGATTCATAAGATATTTTTAAATTGTTTTAAAACAAGTTGAATTTGGGTTTTAGAGTACAAAAACTCATATTATAATTTTTCAATTATTGGAAGTGACTGAAAAATCATTCCAAAGGATGACACGATAATTATTTGTCCGCGGACAATGTGCTATTCATTTTATTCATAAAAAAAAACTCAAGTGGTTGTTTGCTCTTAAAGAAAAAGAAAATGCACTCCGCCTAGCCTTCCAAACCGAGGTATTGGATCTTTTATTTTTAGTCCATGTTTGTATGCCCAACAATACCTAATTTTTTTTAATTTTAAAAAATAATTTTTAATCAATGTCTTCTCTTTTATTATTTTCCTATTAAATTGTAGATAAGTACAAAAATCATATGTACTTAACATATAAAACAAATCTATGATATAAATAAGAGAAAGTATATAAAATAAAAAGGGTAATTAAACAGTGTAAAGTATTTTCATGTGCATTTATATTTTATTTCTTATTAATTAAGAATATCAAATATTTTTCGTTTGTCTTTAACTAACTATTTATGCTGCTCTAATAATATCATTTTAAAAGGTATAAATTGGAAAGCCATATCAAAAGCTATTAATTATTATCATACGAGGCATCTTAACATGTAACAAACAAAATGATACGCCAACACTTTTAGGTATTTAGTCTTTATGTGTAGGGACCTCCGCCTCTCCAAAAACAATGACAAAAAATTTATTATTTGCAGGATTATTAAAAGTTTATATAATTATTAATTTTAAGTTTGAAATGTAAATAAACTGGTAAAGATAATTATAATTAAAAAAAAAAATGCTTTACCAAGCTCGTCTTCTGCAGTGAAGCGATGGGATTTTCTGCATCAGAAGATGAGCTTAGCTAAAAACAAAAGGACTTGGGTTTAAGTGCATATAAGCGAGTAAATGAGATCCGGGTTAAGAGACATTGCTCGAAAAAATAAGACGATGGTGTCTCATTTTGATTTCGATCGCAGGTTACTGATTAAAAGTGCAACCCATTACCCATCAGTGAAAGGGTTCATGCCAAAGTTTTTCCTCTACTTTTTTTTGCATGTTTCTAAGGATTGACAAGATAATTTCAAAAAAAAAAAAAAAAACTATGAACATCCCATTCCACTCTCTCTAACCCTACCGAATGGTAAAGTAGAAACTACAAGCTGTGAATTTGTAAGCCAAACATGATATTGGCAAAGAGGCACAATTCTTAACTCGTGTACTTAATATTGCACCTCATGAAATCTCTTGAAACGCTGAACATTAATACGTGCTCAAAACTTGAGAGGTTGCCAGCACGTTTGGGTTGTATGGAATCCTTAACTGAGCTGTTGGGGAATGAAACTGCGATCAAACAACTTCCCTCCTCGATTGGACATTTGAAGAAACTGAGGAAGTTGTCATTGGGTGCATGTGATGACAAACAAGATTTACTATCCCCATCTTGTCTTTCAATAGCAATTCCATCAGTGCTGATCGATCCATATAATTGGATGAAAAACGATCCAATAATGGGATTTTTTTTTCAATAAATGGGAAATTTAAAATGCTTGGGGATGGAAATGGGGGATTCATTGTGGCTTTCACCAAGAAGATCAATCTCTTAAGTGTTCCTTCCAGCTTCCTTTTCTGGTTTAATCTCACTGAGAAAATTAGATCTTTGTGATTGTGGATTGTCTGAAGGCACGATATTGTCCGATTTTGGGAGTCCGTTGTCTCTCGAAAAAATGAATTTGACAGGAAACAATTTTTTTAATCTACCTCCAGGCATTGACCTCCTTCCTAAGTTAGAGACATTGATCGTTATATATGCACCGCTGAAATCTTCTATCAATCTCAACGCTTCCTGCAAGTTTAAAGGTATTGGATGCATGTTACTGCACCTCAACGGAAAAACTATCAATTCACTCCGAAAAAATGCCTGCGTTGTTCTTACAAGGGTGCCAAAAACTAAAAGAGATCGAAGGGATGGCTAAAGGTGCGAAGAGCGAGCAGAAGCTCATTTTGTTGGATGGCTATGACAATTTATCAAATGATATGAAGAATAGTCTTGTTCGGGTTCTCTCTCTAACTATCTTGTGCAAACACTCACAAATAACAATAATTATCTTTCGTTGACATTAACAGAAGTGCATGAGCAAATTCCAACACATTTCTCTCCTTGATGGTGAGATACCAGATTGGTTCGGCCATTTCAGTTTCATTCTCTCTTCATTCCGCCCCCCTCCCGATCTAACTTCGGTATATATTTAATTTTTTTCAAGTCCCCGTTCTGTATTTATTAAATTATTTGTGTATATCAACGCTTTTTTGAGGACAGTTGCTGCGCAGAGCCGATTAACAAAGTTGATTACCAATTAAAGAATGCGTTCTAGCCCCATCAAGAATCTGCTCTTGGTGGTAGGGCTGTAGCCTTTTCATCAAGCAGGGTTACTAGACTTTTGTCGTTTCCCTCGTGTGTGGTGATGGCAGTTGACCGGTATCCGGTTTGTTATGCTACGAATAGGTTGTCGTAGCTTCTCCGTGCACGGATGTTTGGAAAATTCTCTCATCGAAGTCCATGGAGGGTATTAATTAAGGGAGACGTTTCCTTCTTGAGGCTGAACCTGTGCAAGTTTCCCACATGTTAAAATTACGCATTTGCAAAGAATCGGGATTTTAACTGTTGTGATGATGAGTGTTGAATAGAAGAGTATCAAAGGTGATGAAAATCGGAAATTTCCATCGATTATAATTTTGAATTTTGGCGTTAAGAAGATTTAATTTGGACCACCTTCGGTGGAGGGATAGGGGATGGGCTTGAACAGTCATCGTCCTCATCCTAATCATCATCATCGTAATCATTGTGCATGTGAAACTAATATCCACTGGCTCTCAAACCCATTAAAATTAAAATTCTTGCTATGTTTTTCATTTTATTGATATTGACTTCCTGTTACATACATGGCTGCTAGCTTTCCTTGGATGCCAGAGCCCTTTCCTGATAGAAGTCATGGCAAATCTGCTACGATAATTCCCTGCTCATGTCTTTCCTTACCGCAGCTTTAGACTTTCGCAACAGGCATTTTATTTCTAATTTTCAGGTGAAAGTTGCCGGTTTAGTAACAAAAAAAAAAAATTGTTTATCTCGGGTACGATATTAAAATCAAATCAAATCATGGCAACTGCAATTGGGTTGCTGTCAGATTTTTGAAGCTGTTGAAGGCATGCGGTGCTCATACAAAGAAGCACATAAAAACATATATAGTTCTCTCTGATTATAACTAGAGGAGAATAATCCGAAGTATAATTAGATCAGTTTTGAAAATGGAGGGCGTTTCATTTCATAGTTGACTATATTCATTTAGCGACAAACAAGAGATGAGGCATGAGCATTGAAGGCTAGTGGCCCAAGTCCTCACTGAATTGCTGATTCATTTTTTCAGTTCAAAGAGGGTATGATGAGGTATTAAACCTCGACATCAGATGCAGGTACATGCACATGTATGGCTAGCAAGAACAAGGCAGATAACATCCAAAAAACACATCATGGTCAATTTATAATGGTACGAACTTGACCTTAATTCACATACCATGGCTGCAGTATCAGTCATGAGCCTCTCGTAGTTTTCGCCATGTAGCTAGCACCATATGATCTAATCCTGGTTCAATATGAACTGGATGGCTGGCTAACTAAGCCAAGTGTCCAATCGGCAATTCAGGGACCATGTGAAGTGCAACAGGACAAAAAAAAAGAAATCACTATCCTGATCATGATGATACTGCTAGTATTTTATAGATGAGAGAGGGCAGAGGTGGTGATGATCATGATGGTGGATAAGAAGATGAGGCCAAAATGGAGGTTCATTTTCCAAATATATGACCATGACATTGGCACTCAATTACATGAAGAAATGGGACAAAAGAAAAACGTAACAGCATTGAATACTACATTTCTTCCACGGTGGTACCGTGATGGTAAATATAATAGTGGTTGTTTTTTAAAGTAAATTTTTATTTAGAAATATATTAAAATGATATTTTTTTATATTTTAAAAATTATTGTTAACCCATCAAAATAATTTAAAATATAAAATATTAATTTAAAAATAATTAAAATTTAAAAAAAATACAATTTTAACCGAGTTTACATAAAGCATCTTCTTCCTCATTCGAGTACTATCCTCGCCTCAACCCATCTTCCCTTCCCCTAGTTGTTTTCCCTGGCTGCTTCCCTACTGCCCCCATAATGTGTACTTCCCACACGTGATTTGCTCGTGAAACTCCTTGTGACTTGACCTTTGAAAAATTAGGGCAAGGTTGCTTCAAATGAAGGCAAGGCCAAGGAAGTTTCCAAGCAAGAAGTTCTTCGTGAAAAGATCTTGCTTCGTTCGTTAAACAGAGATTAATTTGTCTTCAAGTATATATAATCGCTTTCATGGAACAAAAAAAAGTCCCTAAACATGCAAATCTTGCATGTTTAATTATTATAGCACAGCAAGTGGACTATTACAACAATATTTGTTGCATTTGAGTAGTGGATTTGCGCATTACGTGCCTCATGTTGTATGCTTAATTTTTGGACTTTAGCAATAAGGTGCTTTCGGATTAGGTATTGTTCGAAAACACGATAAAATATTGTTAGGTAAAAGTTTGACTTTTTATTTATAATTATTTTTTTAATATTTTTAAATTATTTTAATGTACTGATACAAACAGATGATATATCCAGAGTAACAAATTAAAACAGACAAACAGATGATATATTCAAAGTAATAAATTAAAATAAACAAACAGACAGGGTATAAATGGAAGTTAGAAAAAAATGATAGTTAATTGTGGTGAAAAAATATATACCATGGTAAAAAAAAAAAAGATGGGGGGGTTAATTTAGGGGGGTAAAGAACAACTTGAGAGAATTAGGGATATAATTTTAATTTTTCAAAACTCCGGAGATGCCATTATCAAAGATACACATGCTCTTAAATATATTCCCATAATTAATTGATGGAGATGAGAGTGGTGTATGCACATCATGATGATAGATTAGATGTGGTGATTGCGGAGCTAGTGGCTCCATCTAGTTGGTTAATCTTCTTGAATTATCTAGTAATTTAATTACCGAAACCTTGACCAGCAATTAACTATATACAGCGCAATGCAATCTAAGTCAGATCCACTATAATTAATTATATGTTCTTGCTCGTGATTGTCTTCTCGTTAATGCAAATGATTAAGCACAATGAGGATGAGAAAATTGGGGATTTTGATTTGTTTGGAGGTGCAAGGACCTTTTATTTTCAAATAATATCGGATTAATAGTTTAAGACGTAAAGGGATTAATTTCCGGTGAAAAAAATAGTAATGATAAAGAAAGGCAATTTCAATTTGCGAAGGTCGATGATTCATCCACGCAAGATAAAGATAAAAAGGATTTTTTAAAAATATTTTATTTTAAATTAATTTATTTTTTAATACTTTTCGATCGTTTTGATGGGTTATATCAAAAATAAATTTTAAAAAACAAAAAAATATTATTTTAATACATTTTAAAACAAACACTATAAAAAACAATCATTGCTGCAGTATCAATTATTTAAGTTTTTTTTTTCCTACCTTCTCAAGTGAGGTTTGGGAAATTTCCTGGCAGGACTAATATGATGGTGTAAAAAGCACGTTTTCTTCTAGGTATTAAGATTAGAATTTTAAACTGATATGTAAAAAAGTAAGATCTTCATAAAGTCTGTAATTCAATACAGAGGATCCACCAGATTAAACCTTTAAACAGTCGTCCAATGTACCGGAAAAATAAACAGAAAGAAGAATGCTTTTAACAGTTCTTAGATTTTGATGTAAAGATTGATTCATGTGCTAAGCAGCACCGTCTCAAGGGAGGTTATGGGTTAATAAACAGAATAGAAACTATGGCTTTCTTGAGCCTTGACTAGCAGGTCCAAATACTATACTCCGTCACAGGCCCACACTAATCTTCTTCTTCTTCTTCTTCTTCTTTCGACAGCATCCTAGCTAAACCTAATTCTTAATGGATATCTACTGCGTGGACTCTTTGGTGGCTGATCTTGTCAAACATGGTGAGCTGCCCAGTACTTTAATAACTAATCACTTATTAGTCCTCGAGGAGAGACTGCCTGCTATCCTGCATTGCCCTTCCGCTTCATTTTAATTAAACTCTAGGTTTTTAGAATTATGATATCTTCAGTTCAGACCAGTCTTATTTCTCTCCGACTGAATTCAGACGAATCACTCATTTTCATTATCCGAATATGATATAGTAGCAAAACCAGAGGTGAAAGGTACTGTCTTATTTGTATTCCTGCCTGTTCCCCTAAGAAAGGAAATGGATCATGTACGTACGTATTTGTTTACACCTTAGGGAGAGGGAGTGATCATCGGTTTCACGTTTACAGTGATAGGAGAAATCTTATACTAATCTGAACTGTTTATGTCCATCGCTACAGCACATGGATGGGATTTATATGAAACAACAACACGAAGGGATCGATCAAGGTGATTTTACTTTGGCCATTGATATGATTCACTATTCACTATAATAGTGAACCGACATGCATATATGGGTTTTCTAAAAAAAAGTGTTTGTCATTTAACCAGGGTTATTCTTGTCTTTTTCACATAGCGCATTCTCTTCGTAGGTTAGAGATATTTTTAATGAAGTATAATAATCAAAATATCATAGAATAAAAAAAAAACACCATAAAACAGGGGTGTTTTAAGTCTTTTTTGTTTTTAATATATAGTTAAGTTAAAAATATTCCCTTGAAGCCAAAAGATTTAACTCATGGAATTAGAGTCTTTTTATGTCTTTTTTTTTTTTTGTTAATTGTCGGTTTGGTCAAGAACAATAACATCATTTAGTATTTAATTAATGTTTTTTCAAATAAAAAATTTACTGGAATGTGTGGCGACTTTCAATGGTGGAAAATATGTTTTCGTCATCTCATTTTATTCTTTGTTGTCACCTTTTCCCTTTTATGTTGAACGTGTCATTTTACGATGGTCGGTTTATCACCGGTAACCCCTTTTTTCCCCTTCATCTCTCTCTTTCCCTTTAAAATTTTTATGGTTTTTTAATTTTATCATTCAATTTAAGTTTATGGTTTTTTTCCCCAATAACAATAGCAATAGTAATTGTAATAATATTAGTAATAATATTAATGATACTAGTAATAATGTTAATAATGTTGTTGCTGCTGATGTTATTGTTGATATTATTGTTGCTGCTAC
>Ga0325405_1006520_pt1 | contig 11786 bp, 10 predicted proteins | sample PopdelMetagenome_21_FD_205663 | JGI IMG/M metagenome (GOLD analysis project Ga0325405, IMG submission 205663) | Populus deltoides microbial communities from Bellville, Georgia, United States - Xylem-Control-R2 | ecosystem: Host-associated > Plants > Phyllosphere > Stem > Wood/Secondary xylem...
ATACATGTGACATAATTTCGTCATTCCCACTAGCATGTTTGCGTGAAAAATCAGCCTTGGCAGCTCGATTCTGACCAAATGAAACGTTCTCCTTTTTTAAGAGCTCAAGAGCTTCAGATGCATCTTTTCTGGAACGGAAATCCAGATGAGCATATCCCCGGTTCTTCTCCTTGTTTTCTCTAGCAGGATTCAAGGTCAAGACTTCATAGTTTTTAACACCATATTCTGCAAGCTTGTCTTCCAGCTACACAGCAAAACAACCCAACATGAGCAACTAAAATCTGAACCTTCCCTCCAAACGTGGAAATACAATTCAATAACAAAACACTCACATCATCCTTCGTCCATTCCTTGCATATATTCGGAACATAGAGAGTTTTACTGCCATCTTGGATTTGAGCAGTCCAACATCTCTTGCCATTAATCTGACAGTTAAAACATCAAAGTCACATCTAAATACGTTATATATGGAAGCAAGGAAAGAAAAATTATGGAATCAAAAAGCATGGCATAAAGTAGCAAGAGATGAGCAGGAAAATAATCCAAATACTAGTATTGAACTAGTACAAGAAATATGGCTTGAAAATTGCTTTTCAATCTATGTGGCAGAACAAGAAGTGGCAGCCTGAAAAACATGAAGATAACAACTTTCTATACTCTACGAAGCATCAAATCAGCATCTAATACAAACTCTCATTAAATGACGAAAATCATCTAAATCCATTTTGGATTCACAGTTTTTATAAACAAACACATTGAACTAGTTAAATGAAAACACACGCAATAAAAAATAGAAGAGAACCATACCACTGGATCTGAAATTTCACAGATCGCACGACGGGCCAGCTCAACAGTTGCAAACGTCAAGAAAGCAACCCTCCTTTTGGATTCAGAGTCCCAACTTAGTCTCACTTTAGTCACCTCCTCCACCCCACCAAAAACCTTCCTGAGATCCTCCTCCTTAGCATATTTATCTAACCCTCCAACAAAGACCTTAAATCGCAGATCTTGACGCTCCTCAACTTCATTGCTCACTTCTTCCACTTCATGTCTTTCCATATTCTCCCTCTTAACTTCCTCTGTTACACCAATAGAATGTCAAAGTATAAACACTAACCATATCCATGTTTCTGTTCTAACCACAAAAATGAAATTGGAAAACAACTCTTTCCTCGTTAGTCTTTACCTACATGGATTCTCAATCAATTCTCTCGCCATCAACTTTAACACAAACATAATTAGTCTAGACATGCACGGAAGGAAAGTAAAAGAAAACTAGCAGAATATCGAAGAACTTGACATGTTCCTTTACAATCAAGATTCAAGATTCTTGTTCAAGAAACTACACAAAAAGAAAAAGAAAGGAAGTCCTATCACAAAAACACTAGCAGAAACGAAAGAAAATGATTGACATATAGCATAATTCAAGCCACAATGCGTAAATTGAGTTCTCTGGTTTCACTATATAATAATGGCAAGCAAACTAGCAGTGCTCATTGAGAAACTATATATGTTACCATCATTATAAGGTAGAGAAAGATTGTTCGGAGGTGCTGCTCCATCATTTGGAGGTGGAGGTGGTTGGATCTTTTTGGGACGGGTGTCGGCGGCTCCAGTAGAGAATTGTTTCACTGCACGTGAAGGCATTTTTCTCTGTTACTTCTGTTAGTTTCTTGAACTCTGAAGAAGCTGCAAAGTTATGCTTTGTAACTGAAACAAATACAGAGAATTAAAGAGAAATGAGGTTTTGATATTTCCTTTTCTTTTTAACTTGTTTCTTGAAGGGAAACAAAAGTTGCTGAAAACTGATGATGCATGATCGTGAAGCTTGTTCCTTTGGTGTCATAGATAAACGCTAATGGGTCGAGCCAGATACACAACAACGTTTTTCTATGCACGTTAGACTTGACAGAGAAAAAGGTTGTTGCATGGAGTGGTGGAACAGTGGAAGTAGCTATGGAAACGCAGTGCTCTCTTTTGCTTGGTTTTGGCCTAAGCACTCTTCCTTTTACTTGCACTGAAAATCCATAATAAATTGTTTAATACATGTTTTTCACCATTGTTAGGTCTACTGAATCGAAGCAATAGGTTGGTAGTCCCTACTGAGTGTTCTGTTGTTGCAGGACAATTTTTATCTGTGACAAGCAGGCAGCCAAAATGCTCATCGCAGTTTTCAGAAGAATGATCTATCAAGCGTTCTATTGTTGTATTTATAAATGAATCATTAGCATGATGCAGAGACCAATAATCCAAGTCCCAAGGAGTTCATTTTTGCATAATATTTCAGTTGTTTGCACACCGGCACACACTGATCCAAATTTTCAAGTAGAAAGAAACAAGACCAATGGGATAAATCCTGTCAATATGTGATGTTGGGGTTTTGAACAATTAGATCACACTCAAATTTTGCCGAAATTTCACAGGTATGGGGACCAGCCCTCTTCGACGGCTCACATCGAGAAAACATTTAAAAAAAGCCCAGAAGATAGGATTTGATTTAGTTATTTTACTCTCCTGTTTAATTTCGGGTTTTCAACCTTAATTTCAGTTTTTTTTTCTCATATATGTTGAGGGATTCTGTCTCAGACATAATTAAAGGATCTAACCGTGTTTTATTACTGAATAGTTTATTCTCTAATTGTCTGCCTCTCCGTAAAGGATTACAATTCTGGTTTTAGAACCCTTTCAGAAATTCTGGTTCGGCTATGTCAATATGTCACCAAACTAGTCTAATCATGCACGGCACAATTTCTCTTGTCCAGCAATCTAGTCTCCTATTACCGAGGGACATGTCCATGGAAAATGTATCAGACAATCTAAAACAAGCACAGAGAAAAAAAAAGCATACACATAAGCCTATAATCCAAGCAGAGAGCTATATGAACTGAGCAGAGGTCTTGCACTGTTGTATAGAGATATAACAACAATCAAATTCTCCTCGGATATATTGGTGCGAACCTCTTCTGCCTTTGCCTTCCAACTCTATGGGGTGCTGCATTTCTATTTCTATGTCTAAATGATTCTCTAGGACCACAATTATATGGCATACAACCTGGATCCCTTGTCTTACTACGATCTGTAGCGCAAGGAGCATCTGAGTGAGAGCGATGAGAATCCTTTGGAACTTTGCATTCCCGGCAAATTCCTGTGTGACAGAACAACTGCCTTGAGCAATACCTGCTGAAAGAATTCTCGCTCGCGGTTCTGCTAACTCTGTCCACATATTCACCTGAAAAGAACGATCCATCAATACTGCCCAGTATACCAAACACTACCATAAAGTAGCTAGAGATGAACAGGAAAATATCCCCAACTACTAGTACAAGAAATATGGCTTGAAAATTGCTTTTCAATCCATGTGGCAGAACAAGAAGTGGCAGCCTGGAAACATGAAGATAGCAACTTTCTATACTCTACAAAGCATCAAATCAGCATCTAATACCATTTTGGATTCACAATTTTTATAAACAAACACATTGAACAAGTTAAATGAAAACACAATAAAATAAAGAAAAGAACCATACCACTGGATCTGAGATTTCATAGATAGCATAATTGGCCTGCTTAACAGTTGCAAACGTCAGGAAAGCAACCCTCCAATGGGATTTGGGTCCTGACTTAGTCTCACTTATGTCACCACCCCCACCTTATCAAAATCCTTTCCGAGATCCTCCTCTGTAGCATAATTATCTAACCCTCCAACAAAGACCTTAAATCGCACGTCTTGACGCTCCTCAACTTCATTTCTCACTTCTTCCACTTAGTGTCTTTCCATCTTCTCCCTCTCAACTTCCGCCATGTATTCTTTTTCCATTCCCTAAGCAACATTTCCATGAAATCTCCCTTGACCACCTTCTTCTTCAAAGTCTATACTTCCCGTTCCTACAATTGCACCACCATTCAGCTCCTTTGTTATAAATGTGATAAGCCCCAATTTGAGACAAATTTACAATAACCCAAACACAACATGGTATTGATGCCAAAGCATAAACACTAAACTTATGCATGTTCCTATTCTAACCACAAAACTGAAATTGGAAAACAAGGCTCTCACAATCAAGATTCAAGATTCTTGCTCAAGAAACTATACCAAGATAACCAAAAGAAAGAAGAAACTCTGATCATAAAAGCAATAACAGGAACAATAGCAAATCATTGGAATATAATACAATTCAAGTCACAATTCCCAAATTGTGTTTCTTTTCACTCTATCTTTCTTTCCTTTTCTTTTCATCTTCACTATACCATAATGGCATGCAAACCCGCAGCAACTATGTGTACCTTCATTAGAAGGAAGATTCTGAGGTGCAGCTCCATCATCATTTGGAGGTGGTAAAGCTGGTTGGATCTTTTCCAGAGGGATGATTGGGGAGGCTGTAGTGGAGGGTTTCATAGCCTGCAGGGGCATCTTTTCTGTTATTTCTGTTAGTTTCTTGAACCCTGAAGCAGCAAAGTACTTCGTGACTAGAAAAAGGAAAAAGAAAAGGAAATGTGAAAAGCAAGTGCGATTTATGGATTTCTTCTCCCTTCTCAACTTCCCGAGAGGGTTTACTTTTGTTTTTCAAAAAACTTTACAAGAAAATTGGTATAGTGATACGGTGTGGATTTTGAGTTTTTCATTGTCGATAGGGCCCTTTTGGAGCACATAGAAGGGCAAATGGGCTGCAGGCCGTGTGGTTTCTCTTTGAGCAACTCCAGAATTTGAGCCTTCTCAAGCACCAGAGTGAGATGTGGTATTAGCTTGTGTGTGGTTAAAACAACATCAAAATGCAGGTTCTAAGGGAGAAAACAAGTCTGTAATTTTCTGCTGAATAGCACGAACAAGAGGAGATATACACCGTAAAAACTTATCACACTTTTCTTTCTTTTTTCTCTCGTACATCTCCAGAACTTTCAGATATATATACAAAAAACCAACATATCTTAGCCTTACACTTTCATCTTAATCACTTTTTAATCTAATTATAATTACTTTCTTTCACCTTTTAATCTAACTATAATTACTTTCTTTCTAACATAAATTAACGAACTAAAGTAAAAGTTAAATAGTTGTCACAGTAACTTACTAGTAACAGCATATTAACTTTAATATTCTCCACCTTAATATGCTAAACTTGAACTGCTAGTATATTTTTCAGCTTTTGAAATTTATCCTTTGACAATGTTTTTGTAAAGATATCAGCCACCTACTCTTCTGATTTGCAGAAATCTATATTAACCACTCTTCCTTAATTTGCTTTATGAATGAAATGATGTTCAAGTGCAATGTGTTTGCCTCTACTGTGAAAAACTGAATTCCTTACCATTGTTGTAGCTGATTTATTTTCACATTGTTAATGTTGTTGGCTCTTCTTGCTTTTCAACTATATCTTTTATATTTCTTCTCATCCAAATAGCTTGTTGAGCAACTAAACTAACTACAACATATTCAACTTCACCAGATAATTGAGCATTAAATGTTGTTTTTTCAAACACCAAGCAAACACACCTGAACTAAGACAAAAAAACATAGCCTGAAGTACTTCTTATATCATCAACATATCCATCCCAATCACTATCACCAAGTCCAATCATTTTCAACTGAGAAATTCTATCAAATCTAATTACATACTCTATAGTGTATCTAACACCTTTTTAGTAGCTCTAGGATGAAAGTGACTTGGAGAATTCATGAACCTAGAAAGCAAACTTGCTGCAAACATTACATTAGGCCTTATAACTGTCAAGTACAATATATACATTCACAACTAAACTTCTATAAGAAGTAATATCCACCTTCTTTCCTCTATCTTTCATTCACTTTTCATTCACCACTAAATTGTGATGTTTTGAAATAAATGAGTAGGAAAAAGCAACAAAGTCCTTTAAGGCTTAAAAGCGGGTATAAATGAATAAAGGGCATTGTAGTAATTGAACAAAGAGTTGATAAATATAAATAGAAAAAAAAAAGTTGTGTTCTTAGAGAGAAAACCGTGAGAGGGAAAGAAAAAGAGAAAAGAGAGAAAGATAAAGGAAGGAGAAGAGAGTTGGAGAAATAAGATTAAAATATAATATTTAGGTTTTTAAATGTATAAAGTGTGTTCTTTTAGCTTTAAATTTATGTTTTGTTGAATGTTAGGGTTTTGAAGATTGTGTTTTGGGTTGATCGATGAATTGATTTGATTGCTATGGATAATTAGTTATTTAGTTGATTATGGAAGATTGTAGGTAAAGATGATGATTTTGAGTTATGATTTTGTTTAAATGGTGAATTTTTGTTAGAAATCAGGAGATAACAGTAGGTAATCTATGGAACTTCTGGGCTTGAGGTTGAAGATGATAATTTAATTAAGTTTGGTCCCTCAATTTGTGAAAATTACAATTTAGTCCCCAAACTTCAGAAAATTACATATTGGTCCCTGGAACATAATCCAAGATTCTGGATAGAATTAAAGATGAATTATGGGTAGAATTCCAGTATAGTTATGAATTTATAACACTTTCAATTTGGTCCTTCCATTTGATAAAAATTACAATTTGATCCTAAAAATTTGGAAAAATTCCAGAATGATCCCTGGAGCATAATTTGAGATTCTGAACAGAATTGAGGATGAATTATGGATATAATTCCACTATATTAATGAATTTATGATATTTTTAGTTTGGTCCTCCAATTTGACAAAGTTACAATTTGACCTTTAAAATATGATAAATTCTAGATTGGTCCCTAGCTGTAATATTAGTTTTTTTCTCAGATTGGTTTGATGAATACTTGATGGTTATTTAGTGAATTATTATCAAGTCTCATTATTTGTTTTATTATGGATTAGATTTCGAAAAAACCATTTAATTTTTTGGTTTTTAGGAAAAATTACTAGTTTAGTTTAAAAACATATAGAGTTATAGAATAAACCCTTAGTAAAGTGTATTAAATAGGTTGTATGTTCTTTTGAGTCGTTTTTGAATATGTCTCATTTGTATTCAGATAATCCTGATATTCTACCAGCGGGACATTAGTAGGATTTCCTTCAGTATCTGCTTTTGAGTTTTGTTTGCTTTCGAGTTAGGTGAGTGGATAATTTTCCATGTGCATGAGAAATATTATAGATATTTGAGTTGTTAATAAGAATTGAATCATGCTTCTTGATAATATATATATATATATATATATATGTGTGTGTGTGTGTGTGTGTGTGTGTGTGTGTGTGTGTGTTAATTATTATCCTTATTACGATAAAGCATGATCAATTGTTGAATCTGAATTCTTGATATAAACCAATATATATTTTGAATTGACTTCTGAATTGATAGCTCCTCATTTGATTGATGTCATGGGTTGAGTTTTGAGATATGAATATGTTTGTTTGATTATGATTATGAACCTATGGTATGCCAGTCAGAATACATGTGCTAAGAGGGTGTGGACTGATCATCTCATAGTACGGAGCCTCATACTCATTGCATTTTGATTTTCTAACGAACTTTATCTTATGATATTCTTGTTATGGCCTATTTGAGAAACCTTCCTATAAGAACCTAGAGCCATAATTGTGTATATATATCCATCCTTGTTATATTACCTCGTGTGTGTGTGTGTGTATATATTGAACGTTATCTATTCACTGAGTTCTTGAACTCACCCTCTTATTATTTATCTTTTCAAGCTTTTAGCTTGTTAGCAGGTTATTTTATTGGACTTTCAGAACCTGCTATTTTGGTTGTAATTTGTACTTTTTCTTTATATCTAGTTAGTGCTCCACAACTATAAAATTGTATTAACTCTCGTATTAAGACAATTAAGTTATATTATGAAATTAGCTTTGTTATTACTGCTGCGTTGAACTCTGATTGAGTTATTTGAAGGATAAATTTGTATGTAAGTTTGGGTTCGTCTAGGTATGGAACCTTGAAGGGGAACCTTGCCTATATGCCGGTCAAGGATTCGGGAATCGGGTCGTGACAAAAGACATATCAATAATTTTACAGCCAAACATTCCAAATTTTTTTAGAATTCTTCCAGCAAAATCCTTGTAATATTTTGAAATAAAGAAAGAAAGATTTGATAGAAAATAACAACAATACCCTTATAAGAGTAAGTTTTAGGTATACATAAATAAAGGACATTTTAGTAATTGAACAAAGACTTGGTAAATATAAATAAGATGAGAAAAAAAAAAGAAAACAGAAGAGAAAAGACTGTAAGTCAAAGAAGAAAGAAGAAGAGAAAAAAGGAAAAGATAAAGGAAAGAGAAGAGATTTGGAGAAAATAAGTTTAAAATATAAGATTTATACTATAATGTGTATAAGGGTTGTTATTAGTTAAGATTTTGAATTTGTTGAATATTAGAGTTTTGAAGATTTTGTTTTAGGTTTAATTGATGAGTTGATTGGAATATTATGGGTTAATTGTTATGGATAATGGTTTAATTGGTTGGAATTTTAGATGATTTTATTATGGATAATGATTTTGAGATTAACTGGTTTAATTGATGTATTGGATGTAAGAATATTGATAAATTATGAAAAAAAAAAACCCTTTCTAAAAATCTGGACAGTAAGATCTTCAGTTTGAAGATGACGAGATTTTATTTTGGTCCCTCAATATTAAAAATTTATAATTTAGTCCTTGAACTTTGGAAACATTACATTTTGGTCCTTAGAGCATAATTCGAGATTCTGGAAATAATTGAGGATGGATTATGGGTATAATTTTAGTATAGTTATGAATTTATAACATTTTCAGTTTGGTTCTCTAATTTGACAAAATTGCAATTTAACCCCTTAAATTCTGAGAAAAATCTAGATTAGTCCCTAGCTATAATTTTAGTTTTTCAGATTGGTTTTAATGAATAATTGAGATTTATTGGTGAATTATTATTAAGTTTTATAATTTGTTTTCGTTTGAAATTAGATGTCGAGAAACCGTTTGATTTTAGGGTTTTTGGGGGGAAAAAAAGACCAGTTTGGTTTCTAAACATATAGGTTTATGAGTTAGACTTAAGTTAAGTCTATTAAATAGATTGAACATTCTTTTGGAGTCATTTTTTAGTATGTTTAATTTGATATTCAAATAATCCTAATATTTTATCCACATGACATCGATAAGATTTTCTTGGATATCTATTTTGTGTTCTTTCCACTTTTGAGTCAGGTGAGTGGATAATTTCTCATATCTTAAAGGATTAATATAAATACTTAAATTGTTAATATGAAATTGATCATACTTCTTGGTAATCCTTATATTGTTATGTATTCCTTATTTATTATTAAACATGATCACTTATTGAAATTGAATATTTGATATGAGTCATTATACACTTCTGAATTGGTAACTCCTTATTTAATTAATGTCATAAGTTGAACCTTGATATATGATTCTGTTTGTTTGATTATGATATGACCTTCGATATGACAGTCAGAATACCCATGCTAACAGGGTAGTGTTAGTCTTTTTGCACATTGTATCTGAACCCTAATTGGTCCGAGGAGTCACCAACCTATGTGGACTGATTATCACATGGTCTAAAGCCACATGCTCATTGCATTTTGATTTTCTAATGAACCTTACCTTATGATATTTCTTGTTATAGTTTATTTGTGAAACTTTCTTATAAAAGGCCAAAGTCAAATTTCTATATGTTTCTCTTTGCCTTATTACCTCGTATGTATATATTGAACGTTATCTACTCATTGAGTTATTGAACTCACCCTCTCGTTATTTATCATTTTCAAGTGTATGGTTTTGCCAGTAAGTCTCTTTTTTTGGACTTCAGAACCTGCTCTTTTATTGTAATGAATATTGTTCCATTATGTCTAGTTAGTGTTATACAATTACAATAGTTGTACTAACTCTTGTATTAAGTTGTTGATTTATATTATGAACTTTAATTATGATATCAAAAGCTGCATAAAACTTTGGTTTGTTTAAATGGTAAAAGTTTGTATGTAAGTTTGGAGTTGCTGCCATCAAAGTTCATACCACACATATGATTTGATGCTCATGTATCTAGATAGCAGGTGCTGGAGTTGTTGCCATCAAAGTTTCCATAGGCCAACAATAACACATGTTTTTTAGAATTAGTTTCTTTCTCAGCAAAGTTAACATTCTTGTCTTCAAATTTGTATTGTGAATAATCTAAAGCAAAATGACCAAACTCTTTACAATTATAACATTGTATGTTTGCATTATTATTCCTCCAATTTGAATATCCTCCACGACCTCTTCCCCTGCTTCTACCACGGCCTTTGAAATTAAAATTTTGATTTCTTGCGCCATGAGATTCTTGATTTTTGAATGATCTTCCTCCTCTTCCTCTTCTATGAAAGAACCTTTCTCTTTGAAATGCTCCTCTGCTAGATTCACTAACATTCTTCACAGTTAACTTGATTGCAATGCTTATTCAAGAAATCTTTCTTTTTCTCTTTTATCAATTTTTTGCTCATGAGCTTACAGAGATCCCATTAATTCTTTTATTGTCAGATCTTCTAAATCCTTTAATTCTTCAATTTCTACAACCACATGATCAAACTTTGAATCCAGAGACTTTGGAATTTTCTCCATCACACGAACATCATCAATATATTCACCATTCCTTCTCATCTGGTGCACTAAAGAGATTATATTTGTAAAGTAATCTAAAATTATCTCATTACTTTCTTTATTCAACTTCTCAAAATCTCCTCTCAATGCTTGCAACCGTATCCTTTTTGTCTTTTCAAATTTCAACTCCACTATAAGTCTTGTTAAGAATTTCTCATGCTTCCTTTAACGTCTTTGCTGGTGTCACCATCTCAAGAGTTATTTCATCAAGTCCTTGATAAATCATGAATAAAGCCTTATTATCCTTCTTCCTTGATTCTCTCAAATTTTGTCTTTCTGCATTGCTCATTATTGCCTCTTTTCTTGTTGATTTTGGTTCAGTGTATTGAATACACCATAGATCATAATTTTGTTTTGGAAGACAGGGAACATGAAACTGAGCATTGTTATTACTAGAAACCATATATACTCTCAAGCTTTAATATCAAATTTGTTGGAAGAACAATAACAGAATGACAGATGAGGGGTTACTCACTCAATTTAATAGAATACAATATACTAAATAATGGTATTTTCACACCTTTCATTATCAGAATCCATACAATATAGTTACACATTATAGAATGTCTTTTACAATTTTCAAAGTACTTGATTAGTATTAGACTCTTCAATACTTACACTAGATTTATAATATTTCTAATTTTTATGATTATTTATTATAGCACTAACTTCAATATACTTAATCATAAAATAAGTTTAATAACTAACATCCTTCTGCTCCTCCTCTGAAACACAAATCAATATACTTATGATATTGAAACATGACTAGTAACCATACTCGTGCTTATATTCTAACCACAAAACTGAATTCATTATCTAAATGAATTCTCACTTGATTCTCTCGTCATCAGCTTTAACACAAACATAACTATGGCTTTAATACTCTGACATGTACATGCAGAGAAAGAAACAAAGAAAGAAAAAGTTGCAGACAACCAAAGTACTTGACATCTTCTTTTACAATCAAGATTCTTGTTCAAGAAACTAACAAAGAAAGAAAAACTCTCATCATAAAAACAATAGCAAATGATTGGCATAGGCATATAGTACAATTCAAGTCACAAATTATTTTTCTTTTTCTCTCTTGTTCTGTCTTCCTTTCCTTTTCTTTTCATTTTCACTAATACAATAATGACATGCAAAGTGGCAGCAACCACTATATGCGTTACCTTCGTTAGCAGCAAGAGATGGGTGGTTCGAAGATGCT
>Ga0325405_1006523_pt1 | contig 11779 bp, 3 predicted proteins | sample PopdelMetagenome_21_FD_205663 | JGI IMG/M metagenome (GOLD analysis project Ga0325405, IMG submission 205663) | Populus deltoides microbial communities from Bellville, Georgia, United States - Xylem-Control-R2 | ecosystem: Host-associated > Plants > Phyllosphere > Stem > Wood/Secondary xylem...
TTTTTTTTTTAAAAAAATTGATTTAAAGAGGAATATAGTAATTACACCTTGCCTTGAAAAGTAAAATTTAAAAAAACCCAAGACCCAAGTTAAGTATTGTTTTGTTTTTAAGAGTATTTTGTAATTTAACTATGCAAAAAAGTTGTAAGAAGATAGTAGTAGCCTCGATTAATTCAAAAAGACTAATCCACGGTAATTGAAGGAGGGTGAGTGTGAAATCTTTTGAAGAACAAAATGGTAAATTTACTATTTTAACCCACAATAATTGATTGGGCGAATCTTCTAAACATGAATTAATTTTCTAAACTCACAACCTGTAAAATAATAGACTTGGGTTTAATTAAGAAGTTATATTCCCTATTATTTTAATGTTGAAGGATGAAACCAAAAAAAATTTCTTAATTTAAAAAATCTACCAAAGCAAAATAAAATAATACAAAAAAAAAATATCAAATCTGAAAGAAAAAAAGGGTGAAATTAAAAAAAATCAAATTTAAAATGATGTGGATCAGTCCATAATGTAACCTACAACATAAATGATCCATTAAAAATGTCAATTGGACCATTTATGCGATCAAGAAAAAAAAGGCTCAATGATACATTTAATAAGCATATTTAGAGCATATGGGCCAAGTTGAATTTATAGGAGGCTATAACAAGTGGTGATAAGACCTTAACCATTTTAATATATTTGCAAGAGAAACCTGATCCATCGACAACATGGACCTAATTATTTTGTAAAGGTGGGCTGTCCAAATAAAACATGGCAGAAGCCTTGATTAATTAAGTGTTTTCATGTATTTTATTGATTCCATATCAGTTTATGAATCCTTATTGTGTATGGAAACATTTATGGCAGTAAAAGAATTTATATTAGATAAGTTTGATAACTCAACAATTCTTATCTAATGTGGAAATAAAGTTTACAAGAAGTTCATATCCTACCAGAAAACTAAGGGGCAGTAGCAAGTTTTTTTGGAAAGGTTTCCTTATCATTTAAGGATATTAGAAGCGGTTTTAAGTTTATTTTTTCTAATGTATAATTTCGTGCTAACAAGCATAGCTTTCAATCTAACTGTTGTATTGGGTTAAAATTTTCCAGAAAATTTCAAAGGCCTTGTTTTGTATACGGTTACAATTTCATAGCGATTAAACATCAACAAGGCCTCAAGATAAGGTTCAGAAGCTATTGTGCAAAAATTATATTAATTTTCTAGTTGATTTATGATTACTTTTTATATTTTATTATTTTTCTAGCCTTACTTAGGATGTTTTTATCCATTATAAATAAAGTGATTTAACTTGTATTTATTTATTTTTATTGACTCTGACTTCAAAATAATATTTGTTTGTGTGAGGAAAACTCATACTTTTTGGTTATTCGAGAACTTTTCTTGGAGTTATCAAAGATCACACATTTTTGTGACATTCTTTTTTATATTTCTTGTTCATGATTCTTTATAATCGGGTGAAAGTTTCATTCCAATAGTTTTATAAAAACATTTGATGCATATCAACCGAACACTTATAAAATACTTATATGGTGACATTGGACAACATGTTATTTTTTTTTTTAAATTGAGATAACGATACATTGGATCGACTTGGGTAAACCATGGTTAACCTACAAAACCCACGATAAGGGGTATGAGATCATGAAAAAAAAACATAGAACCTATATTGAAACAAATTAGGGAGCTTAACGATAATGAATCAAATATTAAAGACCAAAAGCAAAAAGAAATCTAAATTTCAAAAAAAGACCAAAACACAATCACCAACAACTTTTTTTAATTATCATTGATATTAATTAGAAGACCAACTTGCTTATAAGTCCATATAATAATAACAAAAAAACCAATATAAGATTAAGAATAAGCCTTTAAGGTCAAATTTTAAGAATTTTGATTTTAAAAGCAACAAAATAATTATACCATACCTTGAAAAGTGAAATTTTAAAAATTCTAGACCTAACCTGAGTGTTGTTTTGCTTTTAAGAATATTGTAGTAATTTAACTATGCATAAAAGTTGTAAAAAGAAGAAAACATTTTACTAATTAATAATTAAATAATCATGATTTTGAATTTCATCATTTTTGTTCTTCAAATTTAATTAATAATTCTTCAAATTAAAACTGTTTAGAGTCTTTTTCAAGTTAGGATGATTTTTTTTTTTACAGTTTTAAGAAAGATATATGTTTGCATTTAAAACTTGTATACAAGCCTGCCGCTAAGAGTGGACTTATATGTCTCGGTAATTTTGGTCTTACATATTCATCATTTGTATGTCCCTCGCTGATTGAATTTAAGGATGATGATGGTGGAAATTATTGTAAAGGTAAAGTGATAAAGATGATAATAACGAATTGGTAATAATAAAAATAGTAATAAAATAATTATATTAATAATAATGATGATGATGATATATGTTAAGTGATGATGATAATAATAGAAATATATAATGGTGGAGCAGGTAATGATAATATTAAAATTATTAGATGATTTTGGAAGCAAATTAGTGTTTTTAAAATATTTCATGAAATTTAATTAATAAAAAATATATTTTAATAAAAATATTTTAAGTTTATCAATTTTTAATAAAATATTTTATGTAAAACAAACATAAAAAGGTCAATAAACACTCTCTTATGAAAAACAAACACTCTCAACTAATGAAAGCAACTCTTGTAATCATTTAGTATATGTAACATTAATTTAGTAATCATCAATCCCGATGGAATGCAATTTCACTTACCGATTGCCGTGACTTCTAAAATATTGATGAACTCACCTGATCAGTTACATAATTGTATCAATATATATTATTATATTTAAAATATCGATTGTATATTTACCGTCGTTTTCTGCAACAGGGGGATAAAAGAGAGTTAAGACTGCTTGACCCAAGAGGTAGCATAGGTCCTCCGCACGTCCACAGCTTTTCACAGATTCATTTTCGATTCCCTCAGCTCCATTGGAACCGTGAAACTGATCTGATAGCCCCTTTGTAATGGCCTTTGGCTCATCTGTTTTGATCCATCCCATTGACACTCACAATTTAAAACAACAAAAAGGATGATGAGTCCATAGATATAATCATATGATGAAAGGTGTTGCAGTGGAATTGGTGAGCAAATCTCCTTTGGCAAATGAACAACTTCAGCTCTTGTTACCTGCGGTATATATCTGCCAAAGGAAATTTGCTCAGCAATGCTCCTGCATTGTGCCGATCTGAATGAACAACGATCGATTAAAGATGATGGGTATTTATAGGTTCGAATTAAGGAGCAGACTTTAATTTCCTTGATCTATGCTTGATGGCCTGGCATGCGAATTGTTTCACTAACTTTATTCTCTTATCTTCATGGCATCCTCGTACGATATTGACGTTGGAGATTATTTCATGGGAAGCTCATGTGTCTCCACTGATGATTCGAATTTTTTTTAAAAATATATTTGATTTCAAAAAGTTATTAACAAATAATTAGATGGATGTTTTTTATTATTTTATGATGATTTTAATTTGGTGTTGTAAAAATTTTAAAAAAATATGATAAAAAATTATTTTAATATATTTTCAAGTAAAAAACACTTCAAAAAAAAAAAATACATGATTGAGTATTTTTTATTTCCTTTATTTTTATTTTTGTTTTTTATATTCATGAGGTTGAATCTTAGAGTGCTACAATGGGGAAACAGTTTCAACATTAAAACATAAAAATAGAGTACAGAAACAAAATGTGCCAATAATCATGTTGCAATCTGGCCCTTCGACCCAATGATGATATGAGAGATCAAACTATGTAACAATTCTGGATCCAATACTTGTGTTTCTGGTAACCTGTTTCAATGAATTAAATTGTTGTAATAATGGCTCTAGTTTCGGTTTAATTACTCCTCATTATGTAACTTAAAACCTTTTAGGCTTCTAATTAAAATAAAAAAATAAAAAAAAATAAGGCAAGCTTCATAAAAATATAGTGGAGTACTTTGGAGGATTCTTATTTAAGAGAGAAAAAAAGAAGCATATGTAGTGGATCAAAAACACAACTATATAAGCCTTACCAAATACCAAATAATTTGTTTATGCTCTATCTGGGGTGAAGTAACAACAAGGACGGGGAATTCCCTCTTCATTTTTCTGTCCTTGATGCACTACTTCTCATACTTAAATGGGCTCATTAGGTTAATTTCTTTCCCTGAAATATTTGTTATTTTTTTAATAATAATCAACTAATTTATTAATAAATCAACCATTCAATAATGATAGGGAGAAATATAATGAATTTAAAAAAACTATGTCATGCAAAGAAGCTCTCCTTGTACTAATCAAATCACTAGATCCCAAAGGTATATAGCTACATGCAAAGAACAGAATTCGGTGTCAAAACAAGATCAGAGAACAGAAAATCCTCAAAGCTCAGCATACATAGGCATTAATTTCTCAGAGAACAGAAAACTACTCGAAGCTCAGCATAAATAGGCATTAATTTCTCACCCAATGACAGAACCACAATGGCCACATCAATGTTGCATGATCAGGGAAAACCCAGTATAATCCAATGAAAGCTTCATCTCCAAAAATGGAATCCTCAAGCTCAGTGATATAGAGTTTATATAGCAAACAATGACAATTAAAATTATTTCTCTAATTTAATCCAATCTATGAAATTTACCCTTCTGTATGACAATATCTTCCTCGCTTCTCAGTACTTTGTTCCCAAACACTTAGCATCTTTCGTTTTCATCCATCATGATATAGAAAGTCAGTTTCATGTAATTTTAATTCTTAAACGTAATTTATATTTTCGTGCAAAATCTTTACATACCATTTATAATTAGACAATTAAATTTCTAATCTTTTAATCGAACAGCGGAAAAATTAATAAATTTTATCTGGCAGCACATCTGCGAAGGGAATTTTAATATCTCCTTTCCGGATGGTTTAGGCACATTAACAGGTGATAAGAGCGCGAGAGAAAAGAAACAGAAAGATTACATTGAAAAAATCTTCAGATATGGTTCTAGATTTGTGGTCCTGATCAATCGCTTTCTAAAGCCAACAACATATTTAGCAGATCTTCCTTTTACAACGAGAATCAAAACACAGATGGTTTCCATTAGTCAGTGATTATCACTCTCCATATACTACCTTCGTGCTCACCCTGAAGATAATGAAAGACACTAATTAATAGTGTAAGATGGAAAGCTGGAGTCACGCAACAAGGAAGATCCATAAGCATGTTCTCTTGTGTACTGTCAACGATTCTGAATTTGTGACACTTAGCTTGCTTCTTCTTGTAATAACGCAAAAGTAGGCGAAGTGACTACCATGAATGTCGAATCATCTCTAAGCGATTAAGAATATTGTTACATTTACACTTAATTCATGAAAAATAAAATGTGCCCTGATAAATCACTTATACATTCCCTGTAACATACACACGTCCTACTGTATGATAGAAAAAGAAGCACGATGGGAGGTTAAAAAGGAATGCTAGCTCTATCTAGAAAAGGGGGACCATGCATGATGGCTACAGTACAAGTAAAGAACAAGCTCTGGAGGAATGATCCTTGGTACATGCCAATCCATGTATCGAATATCCATTTAATGTGCGAATAATGTTTGAAATATAATTGGCTATTGAAGCTCTGGAATTTGGCGACAATGTGTTAGAGCAACAACAATTTCCTGAGGGTAGTGATGAATAACAGTGCAATTCTCCTTTGGCAGACGTCTATGGCGTTTGGACACCAACTTTGGACTGCCAAAGGAGAATTGCCCTGCCATTCAACTACACTACCATTGCTGTCCCACAATGCCTCCACCAACTTTTCTTTGTGCAGTGTTAAAAATTCAAAGTTTTATATATATTTCTTATCAGCATTTATATATATTTGGGGAAATCAACATGTTTATATTATTGTTCTTAACGCCAATTGGTAGGTGAAAGAAGTTCAGAGGCAATGATGAGGCAGAACAGATGAAGAAAATGCACACATTTCTAGTTGGAAGGTGAAAGAAGTTTAGAAGCACACAGTTCCCTATCGAGACAACAGAAACTAAGTGATGAGACTGGCAAGATGAATACAACGCATGCATTTCCATTCATAGTTATGCATGAGTTATCAACCATAGCTTCAGATCTACGTAAGGATTTTTAGGCCAACCCGTCATGGAAGTTTCATAAGAATGTAGAGTTTGATCATCTTTCAGCAAAAAAGGAAGCTATCAACTTATGTTAGAGATACTCAGCTCGATTGAGCTGCTTCTCCCACTCAGCTATCCGGTGCATGTGCTCTAAATGGATAATTGCATCTGAATTGTTACTTTCTTTTTTGCACAATTTGGTCCAAAGAATATTATTCAATGGAGCTAACGTGAAATATATTATTCTAATCTGTTTCTTATCATGTATGGCGTCTGTGTAAGGTCATTACTTGTTAATAATCAAGACGTATATGTTTCAGCACGTTCGCCATTATCACTCTAATTAAACGGGTTTTTTTTTAGTACATCTGCTGGTCGTTATGAAGAAAGAAATATAAACCTATATATAGATGTACTGTTTTTAGTGTGACAATTGCTGTAGCCTAAGGGACTTGTGAACTGGTGTTAATCCAAGCACTGTTTTTATGGGCATAGATTTGTTAGCTTAGATTTTGAAAGGAAAATAAGTTGAAAAATAATGTTTTTATAATGCTGAACAAAACCGAATGCATTATTTTTGTCACTAAGGTGGCATTATCTCTTTCACAAGTTCTGCGCGATCATCTTCTAGCTTGCCTTGTTGTTGAGAAATTAATAGAATCAATTACAGGCCGTTGAGTTATGGTGGTTGTTTTTTTTCCCTGGTTTTGTCTGTAATCTGACCAAATGAATCCTTGTTTCCTTTGAATGCTCTAATTATTCGGACTGACTTCAATAATTTTTGAATTGTGTTTTCTTCCTGTTCCTGGTGTGGTCCATGTTTTCTGACTACAATAGATCATTCATGCTTCTCGAGCTGGTATCTAGCTAGGCTAGTGCCCGACCAACATTTTTATGGTTCATTCAGGATGCTGGTACTTGATGGGCTTATCCCTATGAAATGTGTTGGTCTGTTATTTTCTTATGTTTCTAGGATGCTACTAATTTGGCTAATTAGTGCCGTATATTTGTGACTCCCTTAGTTGCCTCACAAGACCTTGTTCTAAGAATGTTTTCCAATCTTAATAAAGTTCACATCTTCTCAGCGAAAAATCATTTCCACTTGCTGATTGTTTGATCTAAAAATGATGTTAGAAAAGATCCGAAAAGTTGCTGTTCAAAAACGTGGATTAATTATTTCTCTTGTATTGAAATAACTTGGATGATTCTCAAGTGCAAAAACATATAAAACTTCAAAGAATATACAATTCTGCTGTTTCAGAGAATTGCTGCCATGCCGGTTTCCTCCAATTTCATTGAGCGGTTGATACTTGATCCTGTGTTGGTATCTTAAGGGCGTTAGTCGATTTAAACTTCGAACCTAGTGGGTTTCTGCTCATGCTTCTGCATTTCAATTCTGCAGTCTCTTGTCGTTCTTCTTGCACTCATCAATTTCTCTGATTCTTGTTTCAAATCTAGTTGAAAGAAAACCAGATTTCAGTTATGAAAAATAGAGGAATGTTTTATAGGGTTATCATGATCTCATGATCCGAGTCACGAATTTAACAGGTAAATTCAGTTCGATCTAACATGTTGTTATTTTTTTAAAAATGATGTTGTTTTGAATTTTTTAAAGTTAAACCATGTTTATACCGATCGTCTGGGTTGTCTTTGAATTCGCTAAGTTAACCAGGTCATATTTAGTCAATCCTTACATATTTAATTTTATTTTATTTTTTTACTAAAAACACATTAGAAATGTCTATATATTATTTTTACATTAAAAAAAATTAATCTGACCCGCAATATAAAGGTGGCCAATAATCTAGTCGGGGTACTTAAGCATGGACCGATCATCTATAATCTCAACCTGTGTTTCTAATCACATTGCATAGTCCTGTTATAAAGATATCCAAGATAGATTGTCATGTATAGAAGAGATGAAGATAATGAAGATAGAAATATGTTTGATTGAAGAGATAAAGATAGAGATATAAAAATAAATCTGTCTCTAGAACAATTTTAGAGTGAATCTTTGCATTTCCAAAAAGTAGGTACAAAGGGAAAAAGTCTCTAAAGAAAAAATATATTATTTTTCATTCTTAAAATATCATTATAAAAAACTTTTAATTTTAAAATTATCAAATTTAGTTATGTAAAGATAAAAATAGTTTTTATCATAGTTTTAAAACCTAACTTGGAGGTCAATTTGGGGTAAGGCTTAGATCACAGATTGGGAGGGTAAACCCGGGTTGACCCGAGTCAACAAAAGAATAAAGACAATTATAATCATATTTTAAAACCCGGCTAAGGGGTCGACCTAGGGCAAGACCCAAGTCATAGACTAGGAGGGTTAACCCAAGTTTTCTAAGTCAACATGAGGATAAAAGTGGTTATTATCATATATTGAAATTTTGACTTGGAGGTCGGATCGAAGGCTCGGATCACAAGTCGGGAAGGTTAACCCGGGTCAATATATAGATAAAAGTGGTTATTATAATAATTTTAAATTCTAACCAAGGAGTCAACCTAAGACAAGGTCCTAGTCATGGGTTAGGGGGTCAACCTGAGTTGATATGGGTCAATATAAAAACAAAAGTTATTATTATTATAGTTTTAAAATCCAGTTCAGGGGTCAACTTGAGACAAGGATCAGGTCATAGGTTAGGTTGACCGTTGACTCAAGTCAATGCAAGAATAAAATAATTTATTATCATAGTTTTAAAACCCAACTCATAGGTCGAGTTTTTTATTGGGTCATGTCGGGTCAATTGTTCCTCAATATTTTTCTAAAACCCAGACCTATCCAGGTTCTGGGTGATCAGGTACTTGATCCAGACCTTGGGTTAATCAGGCACCTAGTTGACCTGCCAAGTCAGTTCGAGTTTTATAACTAGAGTTACTATAATATTATTAATTTGAACACTGAAAATAAACTATAGTGGAAAATATTATCTAATTATTTTTTAAAATATATAAGTTTGACAATAATACATATTAAAGATAAAATAAACTATATCATATTTTATATTATCTTGCACTATAACCAAATATGATACATAAACAATTACTTTATCTTATACATTACTACTAAATACAATTACATCTTCGCTTGCTTTTTTATATTATCTCTTCTATCTCTATGTTTTTTTGTTCTACGACAACAACCAAAAGTTACCTGAAATACCTGTTTATATTTGAGGCAGAATACAACATTCAGGGAAGTCGAGAATGTACTTGTTTCTGGGATTCATGAATTTTTACATAATTGTGTTTAATTTGCCCCCTTGCTTATGTAGGCTAATGCATGAAGCTTCTAGTCTTCGACCGAGTCTTGCACCCTCCATTTGTATCGGGAGCAATTCAAACTACCAACTCAAACTGCAGTATTCATTATTTCAATGTTTTTGTATAGTAAATGATGGTAGATGGATTTCTTATAATTTCCTGCACGCATACACTGTAGAAAGGAAATGTAATTAGTATTTTAATTCTATGTAAACAAAATTTATAGAACAGACGCACTTATATAATGGTTATAACTTGCTAGCCCATATAAATATTCTTTTACCTAGACATTTATGAGGAATGCCAAAGAATATTAGCGACAAATTGGTACCAGCATTTCATCTCCACAAAGTCAAGCTGCAGAAGAATTGCCGGGCAAATCTCCTTTGGCATGGCGCCGCACTCTACACAGGAACGCATCAAGTGTTAGATATTGCGTGTCTTAGTGGCTGCATGCCAATGGAAGCTTGCCCTGTAATGCAACTGCACCCAAATCTAGTCGATGAATGATGGCACCAGAAGTCCAACTATTTATGCCCTCCTAGAGAAAGCATATACGGTGGAACAATGCTTTTCTTGTCTAGCTAAGGGCTTTTTTTTTCAGGCTCCACCGCCCTTTATATATTCCTTAAATTGAAGCCACATCCTCGAAAAGAAGCTTTTTCCTAAGAGATCAAATTCTTGATGAAGATTTGACTTGTTAAAAGTTGACTAGTTTATTAATTTGAAGATAATTGTCATGGCTCACACATAAAAGAGGTTTTGCACCATTTATTTCCTGCTTCATGTCCAAACTACTAACTGAACTACTGCTCAAATTTTCATAAACTGACTTGGCTATTTTATCATATTATTTTCCAACAATAACATATAAACGCAGTATACATAATTTCACATAAAGAATCTGTAAAAGTAAGATACGGTATATATAGAATTAGCTGCCTGTAACTAAGAAAAGTGAGATGATTGAGGTAAAAGCAGGAAGACGCTGTAAGAGATGCTTTAAAAGGAAGATGCTGCAGCATGTTCTCAATACCTTATCTTTTACATGAAAGTCGCTCTTCACGTTTCCAAGAGCCGCCGAACGAAGGAAAATCTCGAATTCTTGTACGCAGAAAATCGAAGCAGCATCGATCTACGATCTTTGTTTTGACCATTCACAAGTACGGATAGCGGATTGAAGAAAGAATATGCTATTTCTGCCAACTATGGTATCCACAGGTTGTTTTCTGATGGGGTTTGTAGGCATTGCACAAACATTTATCCATTGATTTGATATTGGACCCGGACCTGTCAAATTGCTAAGGGCTGAATCCCACCAAAGTATATATATTACTTTGGTGGGATTCAGCCCTTAGCAATTTGACAGGTCGTTTTTCAAGTTTTTTTTATATTTATGTGAGGTCCAGAATGGGTAACAACATTCCTAAATAACCTGTGGTAATTTTTTTTTATGAGCGGCAAGTTTGTTTACTGATTTATTTTTTTTATACATTATTTCAAATTTATTTTGTTTAATTAGGTTGTAGCGAAGAACTAGCTAGCATATGCCGAGTGAATTCCAGAATGTGTTCCTTCTTATTCAATCATGGCATTGTGGTCCCATTTCTTTCACTACTGTCACCACTATTGAAAGCCAAAAAAATCTTCAGTAGTTCGTATTTCTTTTTAGACTTGGATTCGTATCTACTTGTTATATATATATATATATAAAAGTTCACCATCCGAATATACAAAATTTGCCTTAAAATATAAGAATCCTTATTCTTTGTTTCTCTAGTCAAATTATGGGATTACTCCCTATTTTTCCAAGCACTTAACTAATTAACAAAACCAAATTAATTAATTGTAATAATTATAAAAAAAAAATGAGGCACAATAATCTCACAAATAACATTAATCCACAAATTATATCATGAGACCGAAGCAAAAGCTAGGAAGAAAACAGAGGAATAAAGACATCTGTTGCGAATTACGTACCAACAGTAGTAGATGTACTGATGGATTTTAAAAGAGAATCGACTTGATAAAAGATAAATGCGACACCTACATGTGCACACGTAAAATCATGCAACATCAGTAGACAAAAACACAAGAACATGCCACTGGATCTTCCCATCAATATGCTCTTTCGAGCATGTCTCGATCTTTTCTTGGGAATGGAGGATCTAATTATTTGTGAAGCTAAAGCTACACGCTTCCATGTTATACGTCCCTTCAAGTAATCTGCAATATGACCCTTTGCGGAGGGAGAGGACCTTCTAGGGAGAAAGCTTGATGAAATTCCATCATGTTCAAAAAATATTAAGGCATTACATAACAATCAAAACTGGGTTTACTGACATTGATAATACAAGGGAT
>Ga0325405_1006524_pt1 | contig 11778 bp, 7 predicted proteins | sample PopdelMetagenome_21_FD_205663 | JGI IMG/M metagenome (GOLD analysis project Ga0325405, IMG submission 205663) | Populus deltoides microbial communities from Bellville, Georgia, United States - Xylem-Control-R2 | ecosystem: Host-associated > Plants > Phyllosphere > Stem > Wood/Secondary xylem...
TACAACAATTATCATTATGGATGGATAAAGATATAAACATGCATACATGGAACATAGTTATACAAACTACAGACTTAAATTCATCTATTCAAGTTTAAACATCAATTATACAATTTGAGTATATATAAAAGTTGTAATATTACCAAATATAAGGGTATACTCCCTAGAACCTAAATTACAAAAAATGAACTCAAGCTAGAATCTACTCCTATCGTGCATGCAATGGCCCTGAAAACAAAATACATATTATTAAAATATGAATATCACAATAATATAGCAATACAAGTATCCAGCAATTTAAAAAGGCAAACATGCACTCATATTTTATTCACTCCTCCCTTTTGGTTTTCATTAGAAACTCTCTCCTTTAACTACTAAAAACCTTTTTCTCTTCCATTATCAACCTCCATTTAATATCTCATAAGACCACCCATGATTATTTCCGCTTAACACATTACTGATACCAATTTCACTATTATCACCACAACCATGTAGGAGTCAATGCAAGGTGATCCCCTTACCCGGGATCCTAACATACATTAAATGTATGCTAGTCAATACATGATGATCTCCTTACCCGAGATCCTAAGACATACTAAATGTATGCTAATCAATCCATCGTGATCTCTTTACCCGGGATCCTAACATACATTAAATGTATGCTAGCCAATACATGATTGATCCCCTTATCCAGGATCCTAACATACACTAAATGTATGCTAGTTCACGCCCCAAATCACACTTCTCATATTTCTTTTGCCAACGATAATTTCATCCCTTGGCAATTCACACAACAATCGTTCACCCTGAATACACAAACATTCAGAATACTATCCAAAATATCAACATCATTACGCAAACTTTCTTCCTTTCTCCTAATATCCAATGTTCGGTAATTCACATCTCACATCAATAACATATTAAAGCATAGAATTTAACTAGAAAGTATAGGTGCGGATCACCTACTTACAATAGAAGCTCTACTCATGCTCCCCTGCTGCTGCTGTTGCACCATGCCTGTAGTCCCTTCTGCAAATCACAGGTTTATCTCATAAATTTTCCTCACTCAAGGATATGTTTTATAATAACCATATCAACAACCAATAAGTCTTTCTTTCAGTCATTTCTTAATATTTTATGTTTTTCTCATTTCATCCATTAATATTGTCATTTTTTGTGCAACCCCAATTACCATTCCTTTCATTATATTTGGACTGTTACTGTCCAACTGTTATTGTCTCATTTTTGAACTGTTACCATCTGACTTCTCCTTAAATTTTTAACTATATCTGGAGTTATAAAACTCCAATTCAAGCGAGATTAGTCTCGTTGGAAAGCTAAGACATGAGGCTACAAGTTCTATGATTTAGGAGAACCCAATTCTACCTTTAAGATAGTCAAAATTGCTCATCAACAAATATTTTTTAGGTAAATTATCATGGTTTCACATCCCCAATCACATACCACCCATGAATTGACTTAATTTTAACAACAAATGCTTTTTCCCCCAATTCAAGTCTAAGAACCCTAATATATAACTCACATCAAGGCATCAATTCATTATCGAATTTGAAATGACTTATAAGATCATGTTTAGAACACCTTACCTGGTACGAATTAAGGCTTTGATCTTCAACCAATTGAAGATTTTCAACTCCCTCCTTTCTTATATAATGACAGCCAGCCCTCCATCTTCTCTTCTTGTTCAATTTTTCTTGTTAATCCCTTGCCCACAAGTGTTTATTCCATCTATAAACCCTTAATCTTGGATAGGTTCTTGATATTTTGGTGTTTCTCTATTGATTTTGCAAGAATGGATACAAAACTCTCTCTTTTCTTTCCTTACGATTGCTGCGGATTTTTGGTGAGAATAGAAGTATTTATGCTCTATAATTTTTCTTATTTGCATTTAGGCCCCCACATCTTTTTTCTTCTTATAATTAAGTTATACCTCTTTTCATTTCTTATAATTTCACCCCATAACTTTTAGTTTAGTTTATTTTCATTAATTTAATCCAACCCTCAACATTTTCGGGTTGATTTATAATGTCTCAAAATATTTCGTCTAGAAACTTATATCCAAAAATTTCTGAATTATCCCGTTTTTATTTAACCATACGCATGAATTTCTTCACTTTTATTTCACATGTAGTTAGTTCGCAATCTAAGCAACCTTTATTTTTCCTCGGGTTTTACACCTAGAGCCATTATTAGTGATAAAGAAACTCACTTTTACAACAAGCAATTTAAAGCTTTTTTGTTAAAATATAAAGTTAGATATCAGAGAACATTGGCTTATCATCCTTAGATAAATGATCAAGTAGAGGTATCAAATAGGGAGGTGAAGCAAATTTTAAAGAAAATTGTTAATAAATCCTAAAAAGATTGGGCTAGAAAGCTTGATGATGCATTGTATGTTTATTGAACAATATTCAAGAAACCTTTAAAAGTATCACCTTATCATTGGTCTATGAGAAATCATGTCATTTCTTGTAGAGCTCAAGCTTAAAGCTTATTGGGTAATGAAACACCTAAACATGATCTTTAAGGCGCAGGTGAAAAGTGTTTCTTATAACTTGATGAAATGGATGAGTTCCGCAATGAAGCCTATAAAAATGCTAAAATCTATGAAGAAATTAGTTTAGCATGATAAACACATCTTAATGAAGGATTTCCTACCTGGGCAAAAAGTATTACTTTACCATATATGGCTTTGCTTATTTCTAGAAAAGCTTAAATCATAATGGTCAAGCCCATTCACGGTCATCAAAGTCTTTCCACACATAGCAATAAAAGTCACTCATGATGAGAAATAGTTATAATGAATGATCAATGTTTAAGGCTTTATATGAGTGGTGGAGTTATTAGCAAGAAAACTAACTTTCTTCTTTATCCATTCTAGCATTAGAAAGGAGAAGAAGCTAAGTTCTTCAAATAGTTAGTATCCTTAGTGGTTGAATTCTTCAAGGAACCAAATAAATTCTTCAAGAAATTAGCATCCTTGTTTGCTGAAATCTTCAAAGAGCCCAATTCATCAAGGAGCCAGAATCTTTAGTGATGTTAAATGTATCAAATATGTTTTTCTTCAATATGATTATGAAATAAATTCTCTTTCTAGGATTATGATGTAGTCTAATTATGATTATGTGAATATTTCTTTGATTGAATTAATTTAATATTTGTTGAGTATCTCATTCTGAACTTAATGCTTATGAATGATTGATCATCACCCTTTACATGATTTGGGATTCAATTTGTGACTGAAAAGCGATACTTGTTTTAGTCTATATTTGAGATACCATTAATCATTCCTATCTGATTTATTAAATAAATCATAATTTAATAAATTTTAGTACTTATTAATTGTTTTTTCAATTCTCATGTAATGATAAATTTTCTTATTCATTTTACTATATTATATGAGAGGACCCGTGCACTTGTATTTCAATCAATATTTACTTTTTGATATTTTAAATTCTTAAAAAGAATCATTCATTATCTTCCTATTGAAAAAGAAAGGGAATCCAATAAAATTAAACAAAAGAGCAATTGTGTAGCACCATTAGACAAACTAACAACTCTTCAGAGGATCATGGTTACATGGATAAACAACTTGTTAATTTTAGGTTAATGCCAATTTTAAAAGTTTATTTGGTAAAGTAATAATCTTTTGAAAGTCATTTAAAAAACAAATCTTGAAATATCATTGGAATTGTAGGACTCATCATTAGAACGAAGAATTTCGGGAAAAAAGTGAGGATTATTGGTGCCTCTTTCAAACCCAAAAACGTGAAGGAAACCGTATAAAATGGCCAACAGACTACAATATTAGAAGCCCATACTAATGAGAAATTAGGCTAGCGATGAAAGCAGCATTACTATTGTGGCACCAAATCCAAAGTCCAGCATGCTGTAGAAAATCAGCCCAAGGCAGGGAGGGATTTATTTAAAGCCTAAAATTGTGTGGTTTAAAATTCGAACTGTGAGAAGGAAGGCGAGAACACCATGAAAGAAAGGTTATATGACAAATTTCCAACTGTGAGTAAAGGATCAGTGGGATTAGGACCACAATATATCAGTAGCTTTTGCTTGAAAAACGAAATGAAATGAAAGTGATTTGAAAAGCCAATCAAGACACATGCAATTCCATCCAGGTTTGGATAAGTTACAGTTCAACCACACAGAGTATCAGAATATATAGTTGAAGATGGAACCCATGACAGACAACCAAAGTCACTATGAGTACATAACTGTAACCATTCATACAAGGGCAAATAATCCATGATTCAGAACAACTGATCACAGCAGCAACTATACAATTTAAGTCCATAACCATTGTTGCTATCCAAATTTTTAACCAATTTTAAAAAAAATTAAAAAAATTAAAAATAATAAAAAAAACAACAAAAACCCACAAAATATATTTTTGACGTCTTCGACCTTTAGCCCCATAGCCCTCTTATCACATCCTCTCCAATCGATAGCCACACCTCCTCTTCAACCAAAGCCAGTCGATCCTCCACCCAGTCCGACAACAACCACCCTCACGACCTCCATCTCCCCCTGTTCAGCCAACTAAAAGACCCAAACCTAAAACCAACCAGCATCACCTCTCTCATCTACATAGTGACCCACCATCAGCAGCACCGTGATTAGTACTTAAAAGTGCATTTTTATTAAGGTTTTATATCATCATTTTGCACTTGAAGTATCAATAACTCCTTAACTAAAGCATGTTTTATAATAACATATCTAATAATATAAGATACCTTTAATTTATGGTAAACGTTCATCTTAAATACAGGCCTATCACATAAATGAAATAATTGATTGATGAGTTGAAGTACTGAAATTGAAAGGACAAAGAGATGGCCAAACTTAGAAAAGAGATGTTGGTGCAGTCCAAACTAGAACATTGTTCGGTAATCAGGTCATATCTGAAGCTGTAGATCTCAGATTTAGGTTTACTTTATATGAATGGAAAGGTAAGACATAGGCCTACAACTATCATAGGAGTCCAAGATTTAATAAGGCTGTTTTCAAGTTCAAATTGTAGCAACAACGAAGAAGTCTGAATCTGTCCTGCAGCCCAGACACTGTTCAGTGTTCAACCCATATCTCGAGTTCTAGAAGTCCAAATGATCTCACTTTTTTACCCTGGAAAGCTGAGACAATTTCCTAGAACTTTCATGATTTAAATTTGTTCCAATTATGATGTTAGCAATGACGTTTTTGGCAGACAAGAAGATAAGAATTGTCACCAAGTCAAGATGTGGCAACTCACTCATCAATTAGTCAACAAATCAATAATTTTGAATTTTAGCCTATAAAAGGAGGCCTTTTTCATGTATTTAGGCATCTTGGTTTCCAGATCAAGATCATGTTCTTGCTCTCTCTTTATATTTTGTAATGCTTAAGTTTTGCTTATATTAATCTCTTGCTTATGCTTTGCATTTCCTTTCCTTGTTTATTTATGTTTCTCTCTTTCATTATGTATAGCTAAGTTTATCATGTTAAGGTGAAAAGGTTACACTAATGGTGTAAGAACAAGTATAATATAAACTCAACATGGACCTTAATGTTTGATACTAACATGTTTTATATTTGTTATCTTATTCACTTTTAATACTTTGCTTGTTAAATGGTTAATGTAGATTTATGTTGTATAACCCTTGGTACAACAAATACTTGGCACTTTTATAGCCCAACCGTATGGTATAACCGACACGTGTGCTATGAAAGGAACTTGATTTGTTGTTAACATAAGTTATAATCATGAATGCCTGACAACATTTACAAGTATTAGCATTATTCAAATAAGATAACTAATGTAATCATGTTAACAATTTATAATCCGATTGGAACCTTCTTTGTGTGTGGATTCCAGTTGAGTAATAAAAAGAGTTTATACTATACTTGTTTGAAATACCATTAGTGGATCCTCTAACCTTGACAATTGTTTTTATCATTGTTTAATCCTTACATCAATATCACATCTCAAATCTCTCTTTATTATTATTATTATTATTATTATTATTATTATTATTGTAGTTGTTATTGTTGTTGTTGTTGTTGTTGTTATCTTTAATTTATACAATTAACCTCCCTGTGGTTCGACCCCGGTCTTACCGGGTTATTTATTACTTCGACACTCCTGCACTTGGGAGAAGACATCAATTTTTTGGTCGTGTCAAGTTTTTAGCGTCGTTGTCGGGGAGGTAAATTCTCGTACAAATTATAATACTTATTTTATTTTCTCTTTTTACTTCTCATTTTATTTAACTTTATTTCATTTGTTTTATTTCTTTTTCTTTTGCTTTCTTCTTCCTTTTATTCTCTTCCTACACGTGCATGAGAGTTTGGTCACATACATTAAGTGGTAGACTTTGTAGGGTATCGTCATCATTTTCAAAAAATATGGTCGAAGAAGATAATCAGTCGCTTCATAATGAGAATAATGAAAATAACCGAGTGAGAACACTTAGAGACCACATGAATCCCACAAGAACAAGTGCACCCTCATGCATGGTTTTTCCTCCTGATGCATCTTATTTTAATTTTAAACCAGGCATTATTCAACTTTTACCTTTTTTCATGGCTTAGATTTAGAAAATCCATACTTGCATTTAAGGGAATTTGAGGAGGTCTGTAACACCTATAATGACTCAAATTGTAGCATGAACACTATCAGGTTAAAGCTTTTTTCTTTTTCATTAAAAGATAAAGCTAAAACATGGTTACAAAATTTGAGACCTGGATTCATTCGTGCTTGGGATGAAATGTAACAACAATTTTTAAAGAAGTTTTTTCTGTCCCACAGAACAAACTCTTTCAAAAGACAAATCATCACTTTCACTCAAAAACCAGGAGAAACATTTTACCAATGTTGGGATAGATATCGAGACTTGCTTAATACTTGCCCTCATCATGGTTTTGAAACATGGAGATTGGTTTCACATTTTTATGAAGGGTTAACTCCTAGAGATAGGCAAATGGTTGAATTGATGTGCAATGAAACTTTTGAGGATAAATACCCTAATAAAGCAATGGAGTACCTAGACTTGCTAGCTGAAAATGCGCAAAATTGGGACACTACAGGAACTTATAAGGCACCAAGTAAAACCCAACCTCATACATTTAATGGAGGTATGTACAACCTTAGGAAAAATCATGACCTCCAAGCCAAGTTTGCACCTTTAGCTAAAAAAGTCGAGGCACTAGAATTAAAAAAGAGTGGTCAACTAAAATCTGTTCAAGACATTGTGTGTCAAATCTGTGAAACCAATGAACATTCAACCAATGACTGTCCAACTTTGCCATCTTTTAAGGAATGTCTCCATGAACAAGCTCATGCTTTAAACAGTTTTCAAAGGCGCAATCATAACCCATACTTGCAAACATACAACCCTGGTTGGAGAAATCACCCAAATTTCAATTGGAAGAGTGATAACAATAATGCACAAACTTCACAACGACCGTTTCAAGCACACCGTAATTTCTAAATTCTCCTGGATATGCACCTCCTTATGCTCCCCCTCTTAGAAGAAATCTTGAGAAAACATTGCATGCATTCATTGAAAAGCAAGAGACAATCAACACTCAACTTGCTCAAAGCATGACAGATTTTAAAGATACTCTTGTAAAATTGACATCTGCTCTTAGTTTTCAAGAGAAAGGTAAGTTTCCATCTCAACCACAACAAAATCCCAAGGGGCAATACAATGTGAATGCAAGTAGTTTTGGGAGCCAACATATGGATTAAGCCAAATCAGTCATCACTCTTCGCAGTGGTAAGGTTATTGAAAAACCCATTCTTGAACCTTGTGAGAAAGATGATGAGTTAATCTCTAAGGGTAAGGAAGGGGTTGAATCTGAACATTGTAAAGAAAAGATTGATTCCCCACCAGCACTTCCATTTTCTCATGCCATGACCAAACAAAGGAAAGTCAATCACAACTCTGAAATCTTTGAAACTTTCAAACAGGTAAGGATCAATATACTTTTGTTGGATGGTATTAAACAGGTACCTTCTTATGCTAAATTTTTGAAAGATCTGTGCACTATAAAGAGAAAACTGAATGTGAAAAAGAAAACCTTTTTAGCCAAACAAGTGTCATTCTTCAGAATAATAATGCTTTGAAATATAAAGACCCTGGTTGTCCTACAATTTCATGCTTTATTGGAGAACATAAAATTGAAAGAGTTTTACTTGATCTTGGGGCTAGTGTGAATTTACTTCCATATTCAGTTTTTCAAAGTCTCAATCTAGGGGAGTTAAAACCAACTTCTGTAACTCTTTTACTTGTCGATAGATCTGTAAAAGTGCCTAGAGGAATAGTTGAGGATGTGTTAGTACAAGTCGATAAATTCATTTATCCTGTGGATTTTATTGTCTTGGACACACAACCTGTTGAAGCATGTAATTAATTTCCTGTTATTTTAGGACGTCCGTTTCTTGCAACTTCTAATGCATTGATTAATTGTAGGAATGGACTGATGAAGCTATCATTTGAAAACATGACATTGGAGATGAATATTTTCAACATTTGCAAGCAACCTGGAGATGATAATGATTTACAAGAAGTAGATTTTATTGAAGAATTAATTTATGATCAACTTGAATCTACTTTGAGTAAAATTGAGTTGGATAAATCTGAAGATTTGCAAATGATTTATTCTCAGGAAAAAATCATGGATGAAAAAGACACTGAAAATGTTAATTCAGATCTTTTGTCAAGAGTAACAACAGATTCGACATCCGAAATCACACCAATTGACGATTACTTTCTAGATGAATCCTTACTTTCTCTTAGTTCAATGTCTTGGTTTGCTAAAAATATCAATTTTCTTACAACAGGAGATTTGCCAGCTCACTGGAGTACCGAAGACAAAGGAAAGTTTTTGAACGAAATGAAGAACTTTTATTGGGATAACCCTTATTTATTCAAATATTGTCCTGATCAAATATTTCAAAGATGCATTCCTGACAATGAGGTAATTAGTGTCATTAAACTTTGTCATTCTGAAGCATGTGAGAATCATTTCTCGTCATAAAACACAATTGCAAAAATCTTTCAAAATGGATTTTATTGGCCCACCATGTTTAAGGACACGCATACATTCTGCAAAACTTGTGGAAATTGTCAAAAAGTTGATACTAGTAAAAAAGTTTTGCTTTATAATTCTCGACTCCATTTTTTTCCTGGAAAGCTAAGATCAAGATGGAGCGGTTCATTTATTGAGAAACATGTGTATCCTTATGAGGCCTTTGATATTAAGAATCCAAAGAATGACAATGTTTCTAAGGTAAATGGACATCGCTTGAAAGCTTACTTTGATAATTTTCCTAGTGAAAATCAATCCATTGGATTGAATGATCCTGTAGATAAAGATTGATTATTTTGTTTTTCTCACATCGTTTTTGTGTTTTGTTTTGGTGTGAATTTTGTTTTGCTAGTCTCTCTCACTCCAGTCAAATGGCGGATAATGGTACTCCGTGACTTAAATCAATTCTTTTAATTTCCCATAATAACTGATATCTGTATATATTTATGCAATTCTTTGCTCTTTCTCCCTTCTTTAAATCTCTTCTCCAATTCTCATTTGAAAATGGACACCACTCTTGAAAAATTAAAAAAGTACTTTCCCGCTCTGCCTTAGAATGCGATTACAAAAATTTACCATGCTCGGTGTGCAAGATTAAGGTTGTTAATGAATCATGGAATTCCTGAAGATATTCGCTAGTTGATTGAAGCAAAGGTCCAATTATCAGGTGAGTCCTCCAATTCTTTCATCTCATACATGCTTGGAACAAGTAAAAGCACTTTTACAAAGAAATGTAGTGCAAAACGACTGAAAGTCTGTCACAGATGTGTCAAATGGACTTATAATGCAACATGTCATTCTTTAGGAATGGTATCTATAAACCGTGAAGATAAAATACAATTCATTAAGGATGGCTTGAGTAAGGGGGTCTTTAAATAATCTTCTATTGACCCTTGAGACGCATCCTAGTACAGATGTGCATCATGTAATTCATGATTTATGACCACAATTCCATAAAGAACATGATCGACTTAGTCTTGGGAATCTGACTATAAAAGACCCTGTTTGCCAGTTTTTAAGAAAACTAGATGGGAAGCCTATTCCCGACCCATAGAAGGCCTTTAAGCTGTTCTTGGATGTAAAACCAAGGAAAGATGTGTGCCACAATCACAACTACCTATACATACACATGCTTTTTCAAAATAAATAAATAAATAAAGAGAGAGAGAGAGAGAGAATAAGACTCCAGCTGGCCTACATATAGGTGATATAATTGCATTTTCAATTTCTCATCTATAAAATCTTCTCTTCCTTCCCTTCATTTCTACTCAACCCATACATTCAACAAATATAGAAGTGTGTAGAAATGGCAGGTTCCTCAAGTCATCACATAAGAAATATTTGTGTTTTCGGTGGATCTAGTCTTGGAAAAGAAAAGGAGTTTTTAGAATCAGCAAATCATCTTGGTCAGGTACTAGCTGAGAGAAAGATTCATTTAGTGTATGGAGAAGGCAGCCTTGGGTTAATAGAGGGTGTGTCAATAACTGTATTTTTAGGAGGTAGTCAAGTTTTGGGGGTCGTCCCCAAAGCTTTAGCAAAAGAGGACATCATTGGAAAAACAATTGGAGAGGAACTATATGTCTCCACAATGTCTGATCGATTAAATGAAATGTTTAACCATGTTGACGCCTTTATTGCCTTACCAGGTGGTCTGAGAACATTGAAAGAGATCTTTCATATTTCCTCATGGGCCCAACTGCACATTCACCATAAACCTATAGATCTGTTAAATGTTAATGATTTTTATGATAAATTGTTGTTTTTTCTTAAATGTTAACATGAATTTCTAACATCTTCGGCACGACAAATCATAATCTCTGCTACTACTGCTGAACAATTGATTGACCAACTACAATCTTTCATCCCTGTAATTGATCCATCCATGAGTCGCATAAATTGGTCAACTAAGGAAAGCTGTAAAAAGCTTAGATTGGATTTGAGCCTTCGTTTGTGAATCCTTGTGTCTTTTGGTTTTATTACTAGCATATTATTTTGTTTTGTTCTTTCTTATATTTGTTTAAGTGTGTTTCAGGTTTGTTAGTGTTCGTTGTTTCAGGTGATGTCTTCTATACTCTATCTTTCTACCTTATAATATTGAGGACAATGTCTCATTCTGGTTGAGGGGGGAAGGTAGCAGTTGACATTAAAAAAAAAACTAACCAACTAACTGTTTTTGTTTTTAAAAACCATTTGGCAAAACTATTATTACTAGGATGGCATAGTAAGGGGGAATTTTATTGACTCTTGAGACGCATCTTAGTAAACATTTTCTAATGGTTATTTGCAATATTCATAACAAGGCCTATTAGAATACTTCTTGAAATATTCAGGTTTACAAACTCTCGCATTGTTATCACTTGATTCTGCTCATATACTCATTTAACAAATATTCTTAAACCTTCATTTTCACACACACACTTTAACATATAATTGTGGGTTACACATTGGATTATTACATTATTTATGTTTTTTTGTTAAAGGTAACAACTAGGTTAGTATATAATTTTCAAAAACAAATTGATAATATTGATGATAATAAAAACGTCGATAAGTTTGGTTTCGTAGCCTCCCTAACCTAAGCAATTAAGCCCGAAGGGGTGTTTTAACACCTAATACCCTAAAGTCAACTGACTTGGGAGCTATTGGCCCAAAGCTTGTTACATGGGTTAAGGA
>Ga0325405_1006540_pt1 | contig 11767 bp, 6 predicted proteins | sample PopdelMetagenome_21_FD_205663 | JGI IMG/M metagenome (GOLD analysis project Ga0325405, IMG submission 205663) | Populus deltoides microbial communities from Bellville, Georgia, United States - Xylem-Control-R2 | ecosystem: Host-associated > Plants > Phyllosphere > Stem > Wood/Secondary xylem...
AATCACTTCATTTCAACCTCTAGAGCTCATGCTCTGCACAAAACATCGACTGAAGGTCAAATCTGCCAATTATCTCCAATTTACTCCTTTTCGCATCTTTCATCCAAAAGTGCCTTCAAAATATAAAACAAAGAATATTAAGGCATTTTATATATAAAACATAGACAAAACACTAGTTAAATATGGGTGAAACTATTGAATAATATGGTTGCATCAATTATATTATTAATAAATATGATCCTGAATATTCTATATAGATTTTCTAAGTAATGAATGAATGATCGATTTTGGATGTATTGAGATTTACCCTAAATGTTATGTAGGGAAGATCATTGTAAAGAGATTTACACATATATTAAAATTAAGTTATTATTGCAATATGTTTCGAGTGAAATGATCAAGAAGGTTGAGAGCATTTGGAGGCAAAAGTCTAGGCTTAATTGGTGTAAGTTAGGTGATAGGAACACCAAACTCTTCCATATTTCTGCTAATTTGAGGAAATTTAGAAACTCTATCAGATATATTGAATATAATAGCAAGATTCATTCCTCTTCTATAGATGTAAAAGATGTTGCTTTATTTTTTCTCTTATTTTGCTAATAGAGTTGTCATTGGTGCTTCAGGTTCCAAAAAAATTTTAGTTATTGATTCGGGTTGGCTAGAGCATCTTCTTACCATAGAAGAGGTTAAACAAGCTGTATGGGATTATGATGGGTCTAAGGCTCCAGGACCAAATGAGTTTACTTTCTCCTTTTACAAAAAGACATGGTCTCTTCTCAGTTCAAACATCTTTGATATGGTTAATAGCTTTTTTTTGCTATAAAAAACTCCCTAAAAGGATTAGTTCCTCATATGTGGCGTTAATTCCTAAAAAGAGATCTCCTAGATTTTTTTAAAAGTTTAGGCCAATTAGTCTCATCAACGGATTATATAAAATTATTGCAAAATTGTTGTCTTCTAGACTTAAACATGTGTATACTAGTGTTATTAGTGTCTCTCAAACTGGTTTTATTGCAAGAAGATAAATTTTAGATGAGTTCATGATTGCCAATGAGGTGGTCTATAGAGTTAAGAATAGAGGGGATCATTGTTTTTTGTTCAAAATAGACTTCCACAAAGCCTTCGACTCGGTCTTGTGGGACTACTTAAATGATGTTATAGTTCATATGGAGTTTGACATTTTGTGAAGGAGTCTAATTAAAGAATGTTTATCTTCATCTAAAATGGCTATCCTTATTAACAGGTCGCCAAGTAGAGAATTCGATCTTTAGAGAGGTCTTCAATAGAGGGATCCTTTATTCATATTTCTCTTTGATATATCAGTTGAAAGTCTTTCTATCCTCTTTAGTAGAGCTGCAGAAACTGGATATTTCAGAGGTCTGAAGGTGGATGGTGGTATGCCTTTATCTCTCATTCAATATGCAGATGACACTCTTATTTTTTTCACGGAATGATTATGGTTCTCTTCTGCATGTTAAAAGGATCCTTCGTTGGTTTGCTTTCATATCTAGCTTATGGGTTAATTATTTCAAAAGTTCTTTGATTGGGATTAATTTAGATGATGATTATATCTCAGGGATGGCTAATAGTTTTTTTTTTTTTTGTCGCGGTGATACTTTTCCAATTAAGTATTTAGGGTTGCCTCTAGGTGCTAATCCTTGCCGTTTATCTACAAAGAAACCAGTCATTTCCAATATCATGTCTAGATTAGCTTAATTGAAGGTTAAAATGTTAAGCATAGCTAATCGTATCTGCCTAATCAAGTTAGTATTGAATTCTTTGTCATTGTTCTATATGTCAATGTTTCTTGTGTCTAAGGGTGTTATTGGATCCATATGTGTTATTATTCAAAGGTTTTTGTGGAGTGGTAGCTCGGATACTTTCAAGTTATGTAAGGTAGCCTGGTTCAAGGTCATTTGGTCAAATAGTAGAGGTGGGTTGGGGCTTGGATTATTGTATAATAAAAATATGACGTTACTTTTAAAATGAATATGCCATTTAGAGGTTGGTAATTTAGGAGGTTGGCAAGATTATATTATGCATAAATATCAACCCACTTTTGAAAATAGGCTTTTTATATTTGCTCATCATCTTTCTCCAACCTGGAGAGGGATTGTTAAGGTGTTAGCTTTTGATGAGAGAATTGATGAAGCTATTCGTGCTTCTTGTTGCTATAAGGTTGGTAATAACTATTCGATTTTGGTTGGACATGTGGTTTAGTTCTGCTCCATTAAAGATGTTGTTTCCTCGTTTATTTAGGCTATCTTGTCAGCAAAATGCTACAATCCAGGAGGTGTATAATTTTGATACCAATTTAGTCACATTGGCTTGGAATTGACCTCTGAGAGATAGAGAATGTTAGTAATTGGAGTCTTTTCTTGCTGAAGTGGAAATGAATTTAACTATTTGTGATTCAGTTGACAGAAGGGTGTGGAAATTATAAAAGAACGACATTTTCACAGTCAAATCAGTTTATGCTCTTATTGATGATATTCGACATCCAAGATTTGAGAATTTTGGTACCTTGCTTTGGCAAGGTAAATTTCCTCCTAAAATTGAGATATTTATGTAGTTGATGTTGTAGGGTAGTCTAAGTACCAAGGGATTTCCTGTCTATAGAAGAATTATTAATTATAATGATGCTTGTTATTTTTTTTATAGTATGGAAACTGAGACCATTGATCATCTTTTTATTCATTGCTCTATAACTTGGAGGTTCTGGAATTGTTTTATGTAATGGATCGGGAATAATGGGTGTATGCTGAATATTGTTCAACTTCTTTTGCAAGAATGGAATCATTTGTTACATGGAAAATATCAGTGCAAAGTCATCTATATGCTTTGCTATGGTATCTTGTGGTCTATTTGGATTATCCGTAACAAAATAGCTTTTAATGCTGCTAATCATAATTGGGATAAAGTTTATGATTTAACTTTTCATCATGTAGCTCATGGATTCAAGTTAGATTTCAGAATTTTACTTATACAAGCTAGATGTTTAGATTGTGTGATGAGATGATCTAATGATCAGGATTAATATTTTTTTGTTGTTTCTTTGCTTTTTACATTGTATGTTTTTTTTAACTAGTTTGTCATTTTTTTAATGGCATTGACTAAATCTTATTAATATTCTCTTTTCATTACTATAAAAACAAATCATTGTTATCTTACACTTCAATTCACATAATAATTTCAATTAAATATAATTAATTAATTAAGTAATTTTGTAATAAAATTTCTAAAAGTATTTCTATGTTCCATAAAAAATAAATTAATGATTCTAATTATTTTTAATGTCTTCTAGTCTTATTTATTTTCTTTTCGAAAAAATTCTATAATTAAGTTTATCATCATCATTACTATCATTAAATAATTTTTAGAAGTAGTTTATTTTCAAGTCTCCTTATTTTTTTATATGATTATTTATCCTTTTCTTGATTCATTTGATTGGTTTTTTCCACCTTTAAAAAAAAGCAATATATATTATTTTCTTTAGTGTGCTTAAAAAAATAATTAGATTAATCTTTTAATAATCTAGTTTTTAAAATTTTCTTTATGCAATTATATTCAATAATGCTTAATTCTTTTTAAGATTATAGTTTGATCTTATGATTTTAGTATTTACATACACTTTTTTATAATCAAGCTAAAAAAAAAAACTAATTTGAATTGACTAGTTTTTCGATAATAATTAAGCTTACATATTCTTCAATTTCTTGTACAATCTTAATTGCTTTTTCTTTTATTTTTTTTTTCTCAATATTGAATGATATGTTTTGCAAGAGATTAAGATACCAACAAAATTTCTAAAAATAATATCATGAAAGCTTTATAATATCATCATATCATGTCATGTCATATCATATACATATCCATCAATTTATTTGTGTCATGCACTCAATGATTAAAAAAAAAAGGCTATTTTATATACATATCAACAACAAATTTGTTATATTATTGAAGAACAATACTTATTTTTCATGGATATTTACGAGCTCGAAGGGCTAATTTTTTTGAAAACCTTCTTATATTCTCACTATAGCAATAAATATCATGGTTACAAGCATGATGTGGAAAGTTAGAAAGCTATGATAAATCGATAATCTCATTAGTTAACATAAAAAGAAATAAAAGAGACATGCAATAAAGAAATTATTATTTTTTAAGAGTCCCGTTTTTAATTTTGTGTAATAACAAAATAGAAAAATATAATTTTTTGTGAGTTATTTTTAACGCAAGGACCAATCAAAACAATTTTAATATTGATGGATATGCATGCATGCATGCATGTATGATATGATATTGTTGTTACACGAAAAGTATGATTTGAGGTTAAGAGACTTAAACGTGAAGTAAAATCTCTTGTCTATAGAGTTGAGGGTTAATTTGACTTTACGACTAGCAAAATGCACGGAAAATCTTACAAGTTTTACCAATCTATTAAATATATTCAATTCATTGCATTCCAAGTTTTCATTTGCTTCTTGAAATTGTCCGAATTCACTCATCTAAGTTATATATATATCACATGGTACGACTTACAACTCTCACATATGCCAAAGCAGAACTGAATTTACGTTTTTATTCCCAGCTCTCCTTTTGTTTCTCGAGAGATTATTGTTTGAAGGCAAGACTAGCTAGCAATGGAAGGAAAACAAAAATTCCTCCATGGAACACTAGAAGCTACCATCTTTGATGCAACACCTTATACATCACCATTTCCCTTCAATGTAAGTAGTCCGCCATTCGAGTAGCTACATGTAATATTATTCTTTTTGGCGAGTAAGATTGACCCAAATATGCTAAAGGGATAAACCCTTCTTTAATTCTTTCATGTATCAAGATTTTTGAACTCATCGAGTCTTGGATATGTATGTATATATGTATAGTGTGCGTGTGGTCTTAACAGCGTGCAGAAGATCTCACTTATTGTCCAAAAATTCTGTTCTGTAGTGTATATTTATGAATGGAAGCCCCACTTACGTGACTATCAAGATAGGTAACAAGAAGGTAGCAAAGACAAGCCATGAATGTGATCGAGTTTGGAATCAAACTTTTCATATTCTCTGTGCTCACCGACTGGATTCAACCATCACCATCACCATGAAAACAAAGTGCTCCATCTTGGGAAAATTCCACATCCAAGCGCATAAGATTGTCACCGAGGCAAGCCTAATTAATGGCTTCTTTCCACTGGTCATGGAAAACGGAAAGCCGAATCCTGAACTCAAACTCAGGTTCATGCTGTGGTTTAAACCAGCAGAACTTGAGACAACTTGGGCAAAAATACTCGACAACGGTGAATTCCAGGGACTTAGAAACGCTACATTTCCTCAAAGATCCAACTGTCATGTTACACTCTATCAAGATGCTCACCATTGCTCGAGTTTTAAGCCTCCATTTGATCTTTGTGGATCTCCTAGAAATTTATGGGAGGATGTTTACAAAGCCGTTGAAGGAGCAAAGCATTTGATATATATTGCAGGCTGGTCTTTCAATCCTAAGATGGTGTTAGTAAGTGAAGCTCTATCACAATATATACCCCTATTAGTTTGCATATAGTCTTACCTTTATTTTTCTTCTTGTCTTGAGAAACTAACTGATCAATATACTGCAACTTGGACAGGTTAGGGATCCTGAAACTGACATGCCTCATGCTAGAGGAGTAATGCTTGGTGAGTTGTTGAAGCGAAAAGGAGAGGAAGGTGTGGCAGTGAGAGTTATGCTTTGGGACGATGAAACATCCTTGCCATTCATTAAGAACAAAGGTGTAATGGGAGTTCACGATGAGGATGCCTTTGCTTACTTCAAACATACTAAAGTAATATGCAAATTATGCCCAAGATTGCACCATAAGTTCCCTACTCTCTTTGCTCACCATCAGAAGACTATAACTGTGGATGCCAGAGCACGTGATTCGATTAGTGAGAGAGAAATAATGAGTTTTGTTGGTGGATTAGACCTTTGTGATGGCCGCTATGACACACAGAGACATTCCTTGTTTCACACACTCAACACAGAATCACATTGTTTTGATTTCTACCAGACAAATATTGCTGGTGCTAGTCTTCGCAAAGGAGGGCCTAGAGAGCCATGGCATGATGCTCATGCTTGTATTGTAGGTCAGGCTGCTTTGGATGTCCTAACCAACTTTGAGCAAAGGTGGAATAAGCAATGTGACGGTTCTGTATTAGTCCCTATCAGCTCCATACCAAATCTTATACACCAGTCTTTTCCTTCAAGCGTTTCCAATGACAGAAATTGGAAAGTGCAAGTTTTTCGGTCAATCGACCATGTTTCGGCGATCCATCTGGCTAGAAACTTGAGGGTGGAGCGAAGTATACATGAAGCTTATGTAGAGGCGATTAGGCGTGCAGAGAGGTTTATATACATTGAAAACCAATATTTCATAGGAGGGTGTCAATTTTGGGATGAGGATAGGCACTGTGGATGCACAAATCTAATACCTATTGAGATTGCACTCAAGGTAGTGAATAAGATAAAAGCAAAAGAGAGATTTGCAGTGTATATATTGATACCAATGTGGCCTGAAGGGGTGCCTGACAGTGAACCAGTTCAGGACATATTGCATTGGACTAGACAAACAATGGCAATGATGTACAAGCTAGTAGGAGAAGCATTACAAGAAAGTGGTGAGCCAGGACACCCAAGAGATTACCTGAACTTCTTTTGCCTTGCAAATAGGGAAGAGGAGAACAAGGGAGAGCTTCTTCCTCCATATTCACCCCATCCCTCAACACAATATTGGAATGCACAAAAGCATAGGAGGTTCATGGTATATGTCCATTCCAAGCTCATGATAGGTATGATGAGTAGAGCTACTAGCTATACATCTTGACTCTCTTTATACATAAAATTAGTGAATTTAACTACTTAAGGGGGGACAATTTGTGATCATGCACTAATCAATTATATATGTTTTGTTTCTTTGTTGGTGTTTGATTTTTCAGTGGACGACGCTTACATGCTGATAGGATCTGCAAATGTAAATCAAAGATCAATGGACGGCAGACGTGACACTGAAATTGCAATAGGATGCTACCAACTCAAAAACGGTGAAAACACGAGTAATCCTCGTGACATCCTAGCATACCGTATGTCACTGTGGTATGAACACACAGGACTTGATGAAGAAATTTTCCTAGAGCCTGAAAGCTTGGCATGTGCACAAAGGATGCGTCTAGTAGGGGAGCAAATGTGGAACGTTTACGCTGGTGAAGAAGTTGTGGACATGGAAGGTGTGCACCTGGTAAACTATCCTTTGAGAGTAACTAAGGATGGTGCTGTTGAAGATCTTGTTGATGGAGGTGGTAACTTTCCTGATACTAGGAGTCCCGTCAAGGGGAGAAGATCAAACATGCTACCTCCTATATTCACTACTTGACGAATCCTGAAGAGATCATAGTTTGGAAAACATATATACTATTGTGCAAGAAATATTTGATGTAATTATATGTTGAATAATTTGTAGCTTTTACATTCAATAATCAGAAATGAAAAAAAAAAGAAAGAAAGAAGGAAACCTGAATACAAGTAGCTCATCATCTTCTTCATTGATCGATGAGTGGCTAGCTATGAATTGAATTCTTCCACCATTTAAAACATTATCTCCAAATTGAAGGTCTGTTTTTGCATTACTGCAAGGTGCTTAAGTGTTTTTAAATAATTTATTGTGCTGATTTAAAACTATAAAAAAAATTATTTTAATAAATTTTAGATTAAAAAATATCCTACACCATAATATCAAATAAATTTGTAATGTTAAATTGCACTAAAATGTTTTTTTTTTATCACTACATAACAAACATGAAACTTAATAATGCAAAAGACGTTAGCATCAAATCCTAAAACAAATTGATGGACAAAGTTGAACATTGACAAAATATTAGAGTGGTATGGACCCAGGAAGGCATGTCAATCGCTATGAGCTGGTGTCAATAATTGAGTTATAGCAATGCCTTGTCATCTTTTCAATAATTCTCTTCACTGGCAATTGCCCACAGACAGTGACAAGGGATATCCTTTGCCTTGCCCAGGACATCCTCTTTAATCTTTTCCACACATGTCTCAATCACCAGGTAATAAAAAAAAAACTTATGATATAAACAAGGATAATTTAATAATTTTATATTATAATTTATGTGTTGTTGATTCATGCTCTGATCAAATGTAACGACAATATTTTTATTTTTTTTGTAAGAATTAAAAAAAGAAAAAATTACTAAGAAAGCAATGATGTCATCGTTCTGACATTGTCACGATACAATTAGCTATTACATAATCTTACGTGGTTCATAGTTGGAGAACACTGTTGGAGTTTATGATTGCCAAATATGATTAGCATCTGTGCATGTGTCCCATTATCTATTGCAGTGTTTTCTTTCCCAGAAAAAAAAAGAATAATTCTACACTCCCTTTCACTCTGTTTGGTCACTGAGATACCGAAGGAAGAAAAGAAAAGTCAGGAAGCAAGGAGATAAACGTTCATATAATCACATTAATGATATAGACTTATCCAATTTCTTATCAAGTGGAGTCCTCTTTTTGTGTGTGTGTGTGTGTGTATCTGTGAATGGACAGGAGCTCAAGCTCTTTGGAAATAAGTGAAAGAATCTGTGCAGTGTTTATACCTTTAATCGGTATTGTACAAGCTGTGGTATTGAGTTTTACTGCTTGCTTTGATCACCATCTTCCTCCCAAGAAGCTCCAATACACCATTGATGACCTCCGTAGGATAGCTAGCAACTCTCTCTGTATGTTTTGCTCTTTTCCGATCTGTCATGAACTTAAGGTTATGGTTTTTAGTTTTTGACGTTGAGTGTTTGTTGGTGCTGGTGATATTGCAGTTACAGTCAATGAAGTTGAGGCATTGCTTGAGTTGTTCAAGAAGTTGAGCAGTTCTGTTATTGATGATGGCCTTATACACAAAGTAAATCAAATCTCTTCCTCTTTTATTTCCTGTATATGCATGCGTTTTTGTTCTGATTTTTCTTAATTCTTATGGGATTTCTTCGTTGAATTTTATGTGTTAGTACTGTACTTAATTAGTTGAGATAGATTTGAAGAGCTCTGAGCTAATTTGAAATGCTAGTTTAGAGAAGTACAATTTCCTTCGCAGATAATAATAGAGATAGGAAAAAAAAAAGAAAAGAAAAGGTGTTCTAGGCAATTATAATCACTGTAGAAGTCAGTTAATATACTGAACTTATCCTTGTTTCCTTTGTGATTTGAAGGAAGACCTCAAATTGGCCCTGCTGAAAACTCCAGCTAGTGACAACCTCATCTTGGACAGGGTATATTCAGTGTGCCAGCCTCTAACTCTTTTTTTCAAATTTTATGCAATGTTCGTCCATTTCATATGATTGTTGGGAAGTAAGATCACCAATCTAGTCATGTTGCTAGCCACAAGAATGCATTACAGTAACTTATGTGGCTTTGGATCATGGGGTGGATGTATATGTGCATCAAAGAACTCATTGATAGAGCTCTATTCCCATATGATACTGAACATGGCATCAAGCATCGTCAGTTTCTTTCTTTTACAATCTTAAACTAGTTTGCATTAGGAATACCCTAGCTCTTAGGCTGCAGCATAGCTTCTTCTTTCTTTTTTATCCACCCAGCGCATGACTTTCGATCATCTTTCCTTTGGATCTGTAACTCATTAGCTCATACCTCACCATTTCTTCTAGTTATTTGCTCTTTTCGATGAGAAGAAAAATGGAGTAATTGAATTTGAAGAATTTGCCCATGCACTCAGTGTTTTTCATCCTCGCGCTCCCATGGAGGCTAAAATTGACTGTAAGTGTTTTTGCGAATAATGCAGCCTTCTTTAGCTGTTTACTTCATGTGATTAGAGCTTAGATTTTCTTGTTAAAAAACCATTGGTTTCTTTCTTCCTTTGGTTTCATGCAGTCGCATTTAGGTTGTATGATTTGAGACAGACTGGTTTTATCGAGCGGCAAGAAGTGAGTATCCCTATGTTTCTATTATGACTAGCCAGATTGCAACATCAAAATCACAAACATGTGCTTGTAATACTGTTCTTTCATGTGTTGATCAGCCACTAACAGGTAGTTTTCAGGTCCGGCAGATGTTAAATGCCATTTTGTTGGAGTCCGGGTTGCAGATCTCAGAGGAAAGTCTTGAAGTTATCATTGACAAAGTAAAGAAAGCTGGTTTCTAAGCTAAAATTTGTTCCTTCTGTGCTTCTTTCAGTTCCACTTCTTTCCTCTTTCCTTTCAAAGCTTTTGACATTGACAGTGTTGGCTTCCATATATATCCCAGACATTTGCAGATGCTGATGCTGACAAGGATGGTAAAATTAACAAAGTAGAATGGAAGGCATTTGCTACTCAGCACCCAAACCTCTTGAAAAATATGACACTTCCTTATTTAAGGTAACCTGCCTCCTCGTTCCCTTCTCATTCTTGTTAAGGCAATGATTTCTCTCTGTTACCAAGTTCAGTTTTTGCTAGCTAACTATTTTGCTTAGCATCCGTCGGCATTGATTTTCATGTGTTTGGTAATGATTGTTGTGCTTAAACCCAGCATTGATTCTAGTCAGGACAGAGCACCTGTGGAATGAAGTAAAATTTTCATGTTTGAAAGGATGTTTCTTGATTTCTCTTTTCAAATTTACTTCCTTGATTTTGCAAAGGGATCTCACAAGGATTGGATTTAATGCTTCTAAAGAAGTGGAAAGATGTGGAACATATGGGTCTTGAAAGAGGTTGAAACGGAGGACGGTATAGTAAAAATATTTATATAGAATCTTGAGGGGTAACTCAACTGGTTAAGTGTTGGGTTTGTTTTTTAATGGTCACGAGTTCGAATCTTCTCAGATCATTGAAGGCTTATATTGTTGTTAACTTCAGGGACCGGAAGATTAGTCGAGATACACGCAAACTAGCCCGAACACCCATGTTAATTAAAAATAAAATAAATAAAAAATAAATGTTCATATAGCCTTTCCCATAAACTTCCTTTGGAAGTGAAATGAGCTTTTGCACTTCTGAATCTGTACTTCGAAAGGCCATCACTCATACGGTGTTTGTGTGAACTCATTTTGCAGGGACATCACCACAATGTTTCCCAGTTTTATTTTCAACACAGAAGTTGAGGACTGAGTGTCGTTGCTGCCAATTTTTGACGAGGTCAGATGCTGAAACACGTCTGGCAAGGCTTTAAATCCATCATGACTATTCAAAAATGCTTTCAGCTGGCAACAGACTTTGGATTTTGCTTGGAACCTGTTTATGTTCATGTTGCCTTAACAAGAGTGACTTGAGTTTTAATTGGATGGTAATGGCATGACTGGAATCGCAAGTAGGTCAAACCCATGGCATGCCTTCCTGTAACTCACTGTAAACTTGTACAATGTTCTTGTTGGTTTTTTTTTTTTTTCCAAAGACACACGCGTTATAATAGTAAATTTAAAATATTTTAGAAATTTTAAGAATTATCTTATATCTTTTATGAGAGCGTCTACTTTATTTTATGAAAAAAAAATAATATAAGTTAAATTTTAAAAAAATATTTATAATTAAAAATCTCATAATTATAATAATTTTATATTTTTTATGTAAAACATTATTATTCCATAATCTTTATCTTTATTCTAGATTTATTAATAATAAATATATTTTATATGAATAAAAATCAATATTAAATATAACCACCTAATTAGCTTTTTGGTAGTGGTGCTCGTATTCCTGAATTTCAGCATAACCATAACCCAAATGCT
>Ga0325405_1006545_pt1 | contig 11760 bp, 5 predicted proteins | sample PopdelMetagenome_21_FD_205663 | JGI IMG/M metagenome (GOLD analysis project Ga0325405, IMG submission 205663) | Populus deltoides microbial communities from Bellville, Georgia, United States - Xylem-Control-R2 | ecosystem: Host-associated > Plants > Phyllosphere > Stem > Wood/Secondary xylem...
TCATGTCTTGAATGCATAAGAACGAGTGGCAAACAACAGTACAGTTAATGACACTTTTTGATTAAAGAACAGATGAACTTGGAAAACCTTTTGCAGCTTCTTTGTTCTCTCTATCTTTACATATATCTCTCGCACTGTCTTTGTGTATTTTAAAAAATAAAAGGGATTTAGAAATTCCAAAAATGACTGTACTGTGGTACTTACCCGCAATTGGCCATCACAGAAACAGAAAGATGTGAAATATCTGGATAATTTCTGTTAAGACAACTTACACTGCACCAAGTGCAGACCGTATGGAAGATGTGAAATGAGACGCAAGAGCCTGGGATGCAAATCCTTGAATTTGCTTCTTGGCATCTGAATATGAACAGAGTACCCTTCAGTACAAGAAAAGAAAATCTAGTTTTTGACTGAAGCTTCAAAGTGGCTATGCATAAGATTGCTTTAAAGAATTTTAATTGTTCACATAGTAACCAAGAAAAACAAACTACAGTAACATGAGGGTAAAATCATTCATGCTAATAATGTTAAGGAACTGATGCTGTGTGGTATCAAATTATAAACCAAGAACATAGACAAAGTCCACTCCAAAAATGCAACTTCTAAACTGTAGTAATGCAGGCAAAATACTGTTGTTTTGAGCGACATAGGATTTATTTCACCAAGTTTTTATGCTAGAAACAGCTCCTAATCTTGTTCAAAGGCAAGTAAAGATTGTATTCGTGACATGCTTATGAAAAAAGTCTCATGGTTCTGGTGATCGCAGTAACACGTAACCATTTTCCCAATAAGCAAAAATTTTAGGACAACTAGACTTGTCAGAACAACATGGTATTTACTTTCAGTTGAAATCTGATCCCCAGCAGATGCTGCCAAAAGAAAGCATGGCAATATCGACACGATAAAACGTTCCCAATATTGACATAAAAGTTGGATAATACTGGCACAGAAAGTTTGAAATATCCAAACCTTTGCGGCACTTGGTGAATCCAACAATGTTTGCTATGCCGAGGCTTGCACAAACAGCAGCTACAAGGACATAATCAGCCTCAAACCTTTTAACTGAAAATACTCCAAGGATGACCCAAGCAGCAGCCTATAATAATAAGGAGCATGTAACGTGCCAGACTAAGAGTGAAGAGAATCTAAGAGAAATGCATATGAGGTTTCCAGCCACAGGTAATTTATCTATTTTCATGAACTTAATGCAAACAGGACCCAGTACAAGCAGCAGGGCACCATGCTTGACGCTTACACGAAATTAACCAGATATTTTTTGATTTTTATTTCCTCTCCCAAGGCAGTCATGGGATAAACAATCAACTAAGTTTCTGTCCAAAAACTATGATGCCTCTATGTATTGTGCCCTTCAAGAAATAGCACAACATTACTTCATTACTCACCATATCAATCAACAGTTTTTTTGCCGTTGATCGCCCTCATCATATACAGCATGTTGAAACCATATTGCTCCGTACTATTGACAAATTCAAATTCTTTGTTCTTCACCCTCTCTTGCAGCCTTCAAGTTTTCATGTAATGCATAATATAAGCATAACTTACCACTCATCTCAACATAATAACAAAAGATCCCAATCATTTTTTTATTTCTTGCACACCTGGTATTAGGCAAAACATCACCAAAGTTTTATACTTAAATGAGATAAATAAAATCAGAGCATGAGACAACAAGTATCTCTACTCTATATTTATCGCAATTCAGATATCTAAAAATTTTGGTATGCTCCTAGGATTTTTACTGGCAAAAAAAATAACTTCACCCGTCATTCTAAGAAGAACCATGAGTATGTTATGGGTTATGCGCAACAGCCATCCAATTTTTATTTACTCACATGCACATTAAGGAATAATGTCCACCAAAATAGCCAAGAATCCTTCTTGTTCAGACGAGCCAATGACTGAATGCATAAAAGAAAAGGAAAAACATGAGATGCACAGAATCAATGAACATTAAAATAAATTGTTGTTGCTGTTGTTGTAGAAACCACTTAACTTAAAAAATTAGTATCATGTTTGAAGTTGAAACCTGACACTCCCACCCTGCTCATTCCACCATCTAAGCGCAACTAAAATCCAAAAATCAAGGGCAGCAAGAAAAACCATGACCACAAAAATGATGACAAAGCTGTCAAAAAAACAGGGCTGAGAGTATGTAGAAGTCTAAAATAGTTAATTACAGGGAGGTGTAGATTCTTCAAACAAAAATTACAGAGATGTACTGGCCTGGAAGAGGACTTGAAAGAAACATGTCTTTGGATTCGCATAGGTTTCTCTCATAATCAGATCCATTATTTGCAACAGTGTAAAGAAACGTCATGATCTGAGAAATGAACACAGTAAAGATGATAAATCCATAGGAGAAGATTTCTGATCTTTCATGTAGGTGATTTTACTTTACTATATGTTCATTTAAGATTTTAGGACAGTGAATCAACATCAGCATCAGCATTCGCTGACCTGCTGTTATTAGCCTTTTGAGTTGATTGTGTGCAGCAAGGAACAATAGGAAGAAAAGGAGAACAGAGAAAAGGCCTTTATAAATTTTGAACGAGTTTTTCTATGCTAACCGCTACAGATGAATATACAACATCAAAAGAAAATCCTTATTTCTACAAGAATATGTGAGAATAAAAAGAAAAGAAAACATGGTAATTTGATTAAATATTTTTAATCACCTTGTTGATATGGATGTATACGTATACAATTAGGTGAAGCTCCTCTGTCACGGATAGAATAAAGAAAACAAACTATTTTATTTTAAGGAGAAGGAAATAGATTGAAGTTCGTTCGTGGTTTCTACAGTAAGATGGACTGAAATTAAAAACATTCATGCGCTTGATTTTATGTTTATCACTATATTGTTTTTTAAAGATCATACCATTCTCATTATATTACAATTACATTACAAAATATATTAAAACATTTAGAGAATTCAATGTAGCAGTGAAATTTACGTCCTCAAACAATTTTTTTTTTATTTCAACCTTTTCTACCCAATTTGATAATCAATTTGTTAAAATTTGTCAATGATATACAAAATTCAAACAAAGAGGATTATAGTGTAAAATAAAAAGAAATCACATGACCAATCTAAAGTTCAGAAAAAAGCTCATTTTCACCATCATATTTTTATTTTTTTTACATTTCAGTCCATGAATTAGAAAGAAAAGAGAGAAGATTGCTTAAAAATAATTAGAACAAATAAAATCATTAGTTTGGTCACTTTTCAATGAAGAAACTTGTTGTTTTTGGTATTAATGAGTTTCAATCGACGAGAAAAATTTAATGGTGGTGAGTTTTTCCATAAATATATGAAAAAAGAGATTAAGTTTTATTTTGATATTTTTTATGTGGTTCATTTTAATTTTTTTTTTGGGTGAGTTTATAATGTTTTGGAGTTGTAAGGTAATTTAGAGAGGTTTTTACACACACACATGATGTTTTGGGTGAAAATAGATTAAAAAATAAATTTTTAACCTAAAAAACTTCATTCATTGATTTTCTACGCCTGATTTTTCTTCTTAAAAAAGTAGGTGCATACGACATGTTGTCCACTCTTCAAAAAAAACAAAAAAAAATCTCTTGAATGAAGAATGCCTTGTAGAGCTCTTGTAGTGTATATATGCCTGGGCGAATTCCCGGACGTAAGCGGTTGCCATTGCCAAAGCAGGCCGCCAATGTGCTCGACAGCAACCACACCCGTGGCACCTCTCATAGCCTGAATCCGCCATGGACCCCCACATAACCATTCGTTCTCTGGCACCAAAGCTTTATGCACAACTGTCTTTAATACTTTAATTTTATGGCTGACAATCTCGCTGTGCAAAGTTGATGTTGATTTACCCAGATACATCAATCTGATGCCATATAGCACACCTGATTGTTAATTTATAGATATAACAGTTAATTACGTTGATGGCTCGACAAAGGAGAGCCTCAGAGCACAATCATGATCAAATTGGAGGCTCTAAATTGTTCAGTTACATTGACTTTGTAGCATCCAGTCCAATTTAGAACCCTGAAAAAACACCCAATTAATAACTAGAACACGAAGAGGCAAGGAAAATTATATGAAGTAGTTATTAGTCGAGCAAGAGGTAAGGAAAATTCAAGACGATGATGTCAGGGCCCGAAATGAATTCAACAAGTGGCACGAGAAGAGACAGATGCAGACAACAACGAAGCCTTGTGGCATGGCAAAGGTCCGTGAGAATATGAAGCAGAAACTTGATGCGGTGGGTCCATTTAAGCTCCAGACACGTTCCATGCAGTATTTTTATTTTGTCCTCGGAGTTTCTTGTCTGTTTTGTTAATTTGTACAGGCATCACGTAATTCTGTGTAAACAGGACAAATTAAAGAGAAGCGATGGGTTGGCCTGTTATGCCTTAGTTTCATGTCAATCTTTCATGGCATTCAAGCGGGGTGCGTTTTATTTCTTCTCTCAAATAGTGATGGCAGTTGATAGAAGACCGATTGGGTAATGAGTGGTGTTTAATTGGTGACTACTAATAAAGGTGTCAACACCTTCCACGTTCCCCACAATCAATTCTATATTTATTTATATATGGATGCAAATGATCATCTTTTAGCTTTATTTTCTATGGAATCACCTTGCTTCTTTCCGCAATTATTTGGACAAAATTAGATGGGTTCTCGTAATAATAAATAAATAAATAAATATCCAGCCGTTTAGGCAACTCAAATCGCTGGAATTTTCAGCTCGACACCATTCCCGATCTGTCTAATCCTGCCCTGAAATTATGCATACAAACTTTTCATTAACATAGTTTTTTTACACGCATAATTTTTTTTTACGTGAAGCATGTATCATTTTATGTGCTAATGACACTCTGACATTTCTATTAACAACGTAAATGACACAAAAATCATGACATGACACAATAACCAACAAGCCACCATAACTAGACAATGATAGCATAAAAATTTCTTTACGAATAATTTGCTCTCCTTCTCCCTGAAGAAAGTCCAAGGTAAAATTTATTTCTTAACATGACCACAAAGGTAAAATTTTCATATAAACATAGTCATAAAGGTAATAGTTATACAATAAATGTTTCTCTCTCTCTTATTTTTACTGATTAAAATCTTCCAAACATGATAATGACCATAACCAACATTTCCATCTAAGGCACAACAACTATGACATTACACAGTAACCAACGATTCATCATGGCTAGCCAATACAAGGTCATGCCACCATAGGCCATAAAAGTTCTGGATATATAAATATACTTAATCACCAATCAAAATCCAAGTCCCATTATTGGTCATAAAAGTCAGCGATACAAAGTTGTGCCATTATAGACTATAAAACCAACCATACAATGCTATGCCATTTTAAACAACACAAGGTCTTGTCATTCTAAGAAAGTGCTTGGTAGTGTAGTAGTGATTGCTTTTCAAATAACTTTTCGTGCCGAAATACATGCCAATGATTTTTTTTTATTTTTTAAAAATTATTTTTGACATCAGCACATCAAAACGATCCAAAACATACAAATCATATTAAATTTTAGCAAAAAAAAATTTAATTTTTTGAGAACGCGATTTGCACCGCATTCCCAAACGCATTCTAAGTCACTCTAGTCCATACACTCTTTCTCTTTCTATTCATACATTTTTCTTTGCAAATTATACCCCTTTTACATTTGTTGACTTGAGTATAGGAGGGTCTCATATTTCAATATGAGACTTGTTCTACAGGAAAGCTCATGAACTCGCGATCAAACATAATAACACTAACCAACCAAATACAGCTATAAAAAATCCAGTTTCTGTAAGAAGTTTTTTTTTTCTAACTTCATTAGATTTCTTGTTAATATACTTTAACATTGTTTTGACGCGACTTCGATCTTGAATATTATACCTAATTTGTCATAGCTAGGCAAATCGTAAAAGAAAATGATATGAAGGAACTTCATATGGCAATAATTAAAATTGAAGAGCGTATAAACATGTCTATTAACAAAAACTAAAGCATGTGAGGAAAGTATTGTAGCCTTTCTCATAAAACACTATGAATTGTTACAGTATTTCTCCACATTGGCTTTTCTCCTCCTCTTTATGTTGCTTGAACACATGGTATTCCTTTTTTCCTTTTCCTTTTGTTTTTCTTGTTATGATTTTTTTTAAAATTATTTTTATCGATTTTATTTTTTAATATTGGAATAGTTGAGAATTTATTTTTGCAATTTGTTTCATTTTATTTTGTCTTTTTATGAGGTTAGCATGGTTTGCAAATTTATCAAGGTAACCTACTTTACGCCGATTTATGGGTTTGATGGAGTGTCTTTTTTTCTCTTTTTTACTTAAACACAATGATTTCTTTTTATGCAAATTTGTCATAGTATGTTTTTTCTTCTCATATAATAAAAAAAATACTTTTAGATAAAAACCATACTATTAAACTTTTAAAGTAATAAAAATTAAAGGCAGTGGGAAAACCATTGTTCACCTACACCTATTGTATTGTGGATTACAATAGTAATCCATAATGTTATTCTTTTTTTTTATTTTTGAATTTTTTTATGATTTTTTTTATTTTTTTTGTCAATTTTATCTTTTAAAATTTGAATGGTTGAGAATTTGACGTCGTAATTTATTTCTTTTTATTTTATCTTTATATGAGTTTAGTATGGTCTGCAAGTTTGCCAAGATAACTTAGATTGCCCTGATTTAAAGGTTCGGTAGAGTGTTTTTTTTTCTCCTTTTTAATTGAACTTGAAATTTTTATAGTCAATTTTTTCTTTTCATATAGTTACAAAAATAGTTTTAGAGAAAAACCATATTATTAGACTTTATAAAGTAACAAAAATTCAAAGGTGTGGGGAAACCATTATTCACCCACACCTATTGCATAATGGATTATAATAGTGATTTACAATGTTTTTTTTTAATTTTTGCTATGATTTGTTTTCAAATTTGTTTTTGATAATTTTATCTTTTAATATTGGGATGTTAATAATTTAGTTTCATAATTTGTTTCTTTTTATTTTTTCTTTCTATAAGGTTAACGTGGTTTGCAGATTTGTCAGAGTAACCCTGGTTGCCTTAGTTTACAAGTTTAGTGGAGTGTTTTTTTTAACTTGACTTTTTTTATTGTCTATTTTTTCACATATAGTTAAAAAAAAATCAGTTACAAAAAAAAATTCATGTTATTAAATTTTATAAAGTTCATGGATTTATACATGAGTGTGGTTGGTTGACCTGGTTCGTGGGTATGACAAGTTTAACTTTTCTTTTAAATTAGTTTTTTTTTCATCCTTAGATATTTGGTTAATTGGAAACTTAGTTTCATAATTGGTTTTGTTTCATCTTTTATGAGGTTATCGCGATCTCAAAAAAACATTTCAGTATTGGATTGGTGTTTGATTTTGCAATTGTCTATTTTTGTTATCATATATTTAAATAAAAAGTAGTTTTGAAAAAAAAAACAAATTATAATCCTAGTGGAGTCCATAACCCAATTCACATGTTTAACGTGCTAGTCCGGGTTACCCAATCACAGGTTTGATAAATTTACCCACTGACCGAATAATTTTTTTTGGTCTTTTAATTATTTTTTTATTTCATCATTCAATATTGAATTGGTTGGGAAATAAACTACACAATTGATTATCTTTTTTTTTGCTTTCTATAAAGATAATTGTCTCAAATAAATATTTATTTTTAGGTTAATGATCTTGTGAGTATTTATTTTTATCTTATAATTAAATAAAAAAAAGTTATCGAACCCAATAGTATCCATGACTCAGGTCCTAAGGGGATCGATGTTGACATAATATTTCATTGTCTCAATATTTTTTTTAAAAAAATTGAAGTCTTTTAAAAAGTTAAGTTTTTACTGATCATGAAAATTATATTTAAACTTATGAAATTAATTAATTTAAATTAAATTAACTTTCATATAATTTAATTGAAAACTCAAGATATATAAAAAATTAAATTAGAAAATTTCAAAACTAACACTGTTAATCTCAGATTTAATAATACTGTAAAAATTTCTCCACGCTATTAATGATTTTTTTATATTTAGAAAAACAATAGTACAACCCGCGAGTGTACAGGACAATAGAGCAGCGCACACTATTTTACGATCCAAATTCCAATTAAAGCATTTCTCAAAAAAATAAAATAAAGTTAAAACATGAATTAGGGAAAATTAATATCGTTGACAAAATAAACTGAACAATGACCAATAACGACGTGGATAAAGATTAAATAATAAAAAATATTTTTTAAAAAATATAACACTTATTTGTTTTTGTGTTTTAAAAATATTTAAAAAAATTATTTTTTTATTTTAAATTAATAATTTTTTGATATTTTCACGTCATTTTGATATCAAAAATAATTTTTAAAAAATAAAAAATATTATTTTAATATTTAAAAAAAAATATTTTAAAAAACAATTACAATCACACTCTTAAATTCCTATTAAATAATTTCTTTAAATAAATGTGATTTTATTTATATTTTTAAAATATTAATGAGATTATTATTTTTTTCTTTAAAAAAAAAATTGGAAACACCAACAGTTCATTGTAGTCCGTGTAAGGGATGATTACTCCACCACTCCCGCGTTCTTAACAAGTATAGCTTCTTCTCGTGCCTTCCTTGGCCCTATTTTTGGGGGGCCCTTTCCAGAACGTTCCGGGAGGCTCCAGCTCCACCGTTGGATCAGTCATAGGGACACGTGTAAGGCACACGATCCAACATCACAGTAAAAAAGTGATAAAAAAATCCACTTTATTTATCTTATTTATACCCCACTCTCTTCCACAAAAGCATCACCTCAGAAACCAAAAACACGAAGCCACCAGAAAAAAACAGCCAGCTTTAGTTTCTTCTCCATTTCGTCTCTCTCAAATTCTCTTTCAAACCCTTCTCTGTAACCCTCATTCACCTCCCTCTCCCGCAACCGCAACATGGCTCCTGAGCTTATCCAGGCTGCTTTGAAACCAGCCGGGTTCACCAAACCAGCTAGCTCACCTAGCCGGGCTTATGTAACATTCTTGGCTGGTAATGGAGATTACGTCAAAGGTGTTGTTGGGTTAGCCAAAGGATTAAGGAAAGTCAAAACGGCATACCCATTAATCGTTGCAGTTTTGCCTGACGTGCCAGAGGAACACAGGCGGATTTTAGAGTCGCAGGGTTGCATAGTCCGGGAAATTGAACCCGTTTATCCACCAGAGAACTCGACCCAGTTTGCCATGGCTTATTATGTCATCAACTACTCCAAGCTCCGTATTTGGGAGGTACGTACTTAGTTACACGTGGATTTGTAGGGTGCTTCTTTCTCACACGTGTCAATCTAGTGTGGGAGGCTTGATACTTGCCTGAATTGGGTCTCAGCTGACAAATTACGTGGTATAGTTTTATATGGACGGATGACCCTGTTAATACCTGATTGAATCATCTTCAAGGAAGGCAACCTCGTCGTTTAATGAATTTTATTTTATTTTGTCTTGATAATTAAATGCATCGTGCCGGACATTTATTTTTTTTCCTAGAAAATGTGTTCAGGATGCTTATATTAATTTTGATTTTAAATGCGTGCAGTTTGTGGAATACAGCAAGATGATATACTTGGATGGAGATATCCAGGTTTATGACAACATAGACCACTTATTTGATCTGCCTGATGGTCATTTCTATGCGGTGATGGATTGTTTCTGTGAGAAAACATGGAGCCACACTCCACAGTACAAGATTGGCTATTGCCAGCAATGCCCTGACAAGGTTAAGTGGCCTGCTGAGATGGGTCAACCACCATCTCTTTACTTCAATGCTGGTATGTTTGTATTTGAACCTAGTATCTCCACCTATCATGACCTCTTGAAGACTCTCAAGGTCACTCCGCCTACGCCATTTGCAGAGCAGGTATGGTGTTCTGGTCCGTGATTTTGAATTTGATGTTCTTATTGTGTTTAATGAAAGTTAAAGAGTTTTTCTAACAATCTTCTCCTTTTCTTTTCTGTTGACTCTCGGCAGGACTTCTTGAACATGTACTTCAAGGATATTTACAAGCCAATTCCTCTAGTATACAATCTTGTTCTCGCCATGTTATGGCGTCACCCAGAAAACGTGGAGCTTGACAAGGTCAAAGTTGTTCACTACTGTGCAGCGGTGGGTATATAACTTTTCCTTAATTTGTATCATCTTCTTTTGATTTTTGGGAATGAAAATCCATAGTTCTGTTTCTGATTTACTGATGTACATGTATCTATATACAGGGCTCAAAGCCATGGAGATACACTGGCAAAGAAGAGAACATGCAAAGGGAGGACATAAAGATGCTGGTGGAGAAATGGTGGGGCATTTACAATGATGAATCGCTGGATTACAAGAAATTTGTGGCGGATGGTATTGATGCTGAGCTAGTGAACTTGCAGTCTTTCATTGCAGCTCTCTCTGAAGCCGGTGCTGTTCAGTACGTCACTGCCCCATCCGCTGCTTAAAGATGGAAGAGAGAGAGAGAGAGAGAGAGAGAGCAAAGCAACAACCTATAGATTTAGAAATGATCAGGGTGAAAGAGAAATGTCGGAATCCTTTTACTCTTGAAATTGGGGGCGGTGATTTCTTGTCTAGAAAGGGAATAAACTTTATTTTGATCGATAGCAGTCCTTAATTATCTTTTTCTTGGTAGTTAAATCTGTTGATAATATGTGATGGGCGTTGTGTGCATGCACAGAGGTGCGCCATTGTAAGCTACTGGAGCAATGGTGAAATGAAAAATGTGCGTATGATTAATTAATTACTGGAGCAAGAGTAGTTTAATTTACTCCTCTTTTTTCACGTTTTGCAATAGAACGCGCATAGTTTTACTGCAGCGAGTAATTCTTACTTTTCGTCCAAAACTACTGGTGCTTGCTCTCCAATTAAAAGTCTGCTTTGGTTTTTCTTCCTCATTGCATGCAGATCTCTCTCTCGCCGTTTTTTCTAGCGAGTCCTTTTATTTATGTAATGATTGCGCGGTCAAAATGATTAGTGAGAGGTGATTTTAATTTTTTTAATATATATATATATATATATATTATAATAAAATTTATTTAGATTTTTTATATTTTTAATATTAACACATTAAAATTATTAAGAATTATTTAAAAAACTATTATTTAATATTTTTATGGTAAATATAATTTTAAAAACTATCTAAAAATAATTTTAAAGGCACTATCGAACAGGGGTGATAATCTTCGCTTTGAATTTAGACCATCAAGCATCTGAAGTTATTGGTAAGTGGAGAAAAGCCGACTCTTCACGACGAAATTTTCTCAGGCCATGCCATTCATTTGCTGAGAAAATTCCCAAAACAAAATTTTGTTAAAAGGTCCCCCGCGAGAATCCATGTTTGCTGCAACAGGCAATTAATAAGTTTGTCTGATCATATCCATAATTGCACCACAATTGATGACACTTGATCTCATCATTCCCATCACAGTGTGATGTTAGGATATGTCATGCAAATTAAACAAGATAAAAAGTAAAGGATATGATAAAATGAGAAATAAAACACAAGAATTTACGTGGTTTATCTAATTTGGCTATGTTTATGGGCAAGTATAAAAGGATTTTACTAAGTAATGTGGGAATTATAACCTCTCTCTATTAATAGGAGAATAAGTGAAATCTTTCTATTACTAGGAGAGAATACCTCACTTACTATCTCACAAATACCTCACAATTTTATGGGATTACTTTCCCTCTCTCACTCT